>Ga0208879_1000240_pt1 | contig 58441 bp, 42 predicted proteins | sample Knorr_S15_td_Bot_FD_185605 | JGI IMG/M metagenome (GOLD analysis project Ga0208879, IMG submission 185605) | Marine microbial communities from Southern Atlantic Ocean transect - Knorr_S15_td_Bottom_ad_5009_LV_A (SPAdes) (version 2) | ecosystem: Environmental > Aquatic > Marine > Oceanic | place... | reverse complement strand
TGCCGTGATTTCACTTTTCAACGCTGCAAATGCTGTTTCGCCACCGAGCGACAAAACGATAACCGCCACAATTAAAAAACACATGGACACAATCGTACGTCCGCTTGGTTTAGCGTCCATAAACAAGCCATCAATAACTGCACCACTAATAATTGCCATGCCTAAACAGAGCGGAACAGCAATGCCGATCCCGATTTTATCTAGCGACCACTGAAAGCATACATTGCCAAACAAATGCGTGACCACTGCCACAAAGCTCAAAACCGCAATCGCTTTTAATGAAGGCATTTTCCGATGCCCGTTGCAATAGCGGATCATTAGCCAAGGAATCATTATGGCAAAAGTCGGCATCGCTTTTACACACGATACCCACACAGCATCACAATGATCAACCGACCGTAGAAAAATATTCGCGGCTGAATAGGCTACCGACGAAATGGATCCCAAAATGAATCCTTTCGTATATAGCTCAGTCGAAATCGCATCGCTCGCATGCGGTGTATCAGTCGTCAACTTGTCTCATTCCTTTAGCGTAAATCTCTTGACGATCGATCATATCGAAAATCACTCTGCGGGACTCCCTCGCACATCTGCTGCAGCAGCGGTGGCAATTTTAACTGCTGCAACTCCATATAGATTTTGACGTCTTCAGCACCCGTTTGAAAATCAGTACTCATCTCACGACCAAAGACAATAAATCGACAGCCGCGATCACTTAGCTCTTGTAAAGCTGCATCCCTTTGCTCATCGCTGCCAGCAGCATTTTCTTTCTCATCACCATAGTACCGACTGTTACCGATCCTCGCGATAGTATCTACGCCCGTAATGAATTGAACCCCCCCATAAAGGCACGCCTTTTCCACAAACGTTGCTGCTTGGGAAATTATCAATTTTTCCAAAAAACAAAATGGTAATGTGCGGATCCGTGCTGAATACCGTTGCACTTGCGACTTGTCCACATTGTTAATAGACAGCTCATAGAAAGGTCCCTGACCATATTTATCTGCTACATACTGCGCCATGGCGACGTGACCAGCGTGCCACGGATCAAACGAACCAGGAAAAACCGTCTGCATCTCACCGTTCCCTAACTTAACCCAAGATTTCTTCGCGGACATCACGTCTGCTATTCCGTTAAATATTTGAAGTGTATGAGCTAACACCTTAAGGACCAACAACGTCGCTTCCTGTTGCCGTTGCTCGCGGGGCTCGCTACTAAGCCGAAAAGAACGCGAAACGGTCGATGCATTTCCATCTTCATTGCGAATCGAAATACCAATGATGACTAATCCATCAAGCTCAGATGGCGCGTCTGGTCCGAAATGTCCCGTAATAGAGATTGCCACATCTGCTTCCTCGGTTTTCGCCAACGCGCCGGCGGCCATTGCTTCCGCCACGACTTCACTAACTGGACCGTCGTCTGGCGAAATCCCCTGACCAAACTCCAACCAATGCTGTTTGGATTTGTTGCGATAAGTTACCAACGAACCGCAAAAATACGCTGAGATGCCCGCTTTGCGACCAAGTACCGCTGCCACTAAACCTGACGTACAGCTTTCTGCGAATACAAATCGAACTGATCTATCTAGGCAATAACAATAAATCGACTCAACTGCATCTCGCAATTTCGCGGAAAAATCTGTGTTGGCCACGAGCGTTACTTTTCTTCCACTACGGATGACTTGAGAACCATTTCTTTGTTTTCATCCCACCATTTTTTCCATTGGGAATGTGCCGCTTCACGTTCGGCATCTTCAATGAACCCCGCCGAATAAACGCGGAATATCGTAATGGGATTAGGCTGTACAAATCGGAAGCCATAATCCGCAGCGTCTTGCTTCGTCTGATGTAATAGCAAAACCAGAATTGCATCGCGAACTTGAGTTTTGATAATCTTCCCTTTGGCTTGTGATGTACTCCATGAATGGATGACACTCTTTTCCGTCAACATTGGTAATAACTTGGGAATCTCAGCAGTAGTGCCAAAACGGACTAAGCAGATTGCCGCATATTCTCGTACGAGTGAAGACATTTTAGAATCAGCAATCAGTTTGCGACCAATTCGCAAACCAACATCTTCAAATCCATATTCCAGCACCAACGTCAACGGTAACTGACTATTAGCCGCCTCGATATTTTGTTCGATGTACGTGGCTATCATGCCTTTAATAATTCCGGAGCTGTCACCACCTCGTATGCCATTCTTAGTTTCTTGGAAATTCAACAAGTTATACATCGGCGAAATGATGCGATTAAGCTGTGTGCTGTCTAATTGAGTCGACGCCAGCAGAATAGCTGCAATGCTTTCCAGCCGCGCAACCTTAGGCCCGTTACTCGGCGTACTGCCATAGGGTTGCAAGTCTTTTAAGCGAGTGTTAAGCGTAGAGTAAATATCGGTTTTCGATTCAATCGCGATTAGAAACGGCGCCTCAACTCGAACCATCGAAGCAAACAGCTTCCGGTGTGCCAAGCTGCTGCCAACTTTATCTCGATACATTTTCCAGGCTGGCAAATCATGTTTCAACTTGCCATCAACGTCGTTGACGAATAAGGTCAGGCGTCGTTGAAAATCCATCTGCAGCAATTGAACATATATACGACGAACGCGAAATCGTATTTCTAAATCAGCACTTTTCAGTGCTTTGCTTAGTTCGTCCTGAGCTGCTAGGCCTGTTGCTAGTAGCTGCGCTTGAGCTTGTTCCCTAATTTGGAACGACTCCGAGCCCAGTTGTTTGATCAATTCCACAATTTTCGCCTGCTCCGCAGATGGTGGTTCATCTTGAGCCACGAGCACTGAAGAATTCAGGCACAATAAAATCAATACTCCAACTGTCGTTACGAACAACTTTTTGCAAATTGTCCGAGAATTTTGGTTCATAGTCCCATCTCACACATTGGGAAGATCCAAGCAGTATGGCGAACGCATGGTTGCTGGACTTCGTTTCTGCTGTAGTTTGATTATAGAGCAACAATGTCGGACTCCGATGTTCGTAAATAATGAATAACGCCTATTTTTATAGTGAAATACTGCTTCAGCCAAGTTTTTTCCCATTTTTTGACCCTACGACGCCAATTTTATTACTCGCTCTACGAATAGATAGGTAAAGGTTGGCAGAAAACGATTTTCAGCCACGTTTTGAACCACTGTGGTTCTCAAAACGCAAAATGCTTCGGAAAGCACCAATGGGCCAAAATCCATGGCCCTTCAATCAAAATGTCTTACGAAAGGACATCTAGTCATGAAGAAAAGAATATTATATTTTGGAGGTGGTGCCACTGCAGTATTATTGCTTTTGGCTCTCCTCTTTGGTAGCGACGCAACCAGCTATCTGACCACTTCGGTTGCCAGTGTTCGTGATTCCATTAAAAGCTCAGTTCCTGTGAACTTTGAACTAGAACGCGCTCGACAACATATCTCGAAGATCACTCCCGAAGTTCGCAAGAACATGGAATTGATCACTGGAGAAGAAGTCGAAATCGAAAAGCTCGAAGAGCACATCCATGAGTTTGACGCAAAGTTATCGACTGACCAAAAATCCATCATCCGGCTCAACGCGGATCTGGCCTCTGGTAGTGAGACCTTTGTCTACACCGGGAATGATTACACTGCTAAAGAGGTAAAACGAGATTTGAAAAATCGGTTTGAAGAATACAAAACCGACGAATCGACCTTGAAGAACCTCAAGAGATTGCTCGCAACACGTATGAGTAATCTTAACACTGCCCGTAACAAGTTGGCGGACATGCAAAGTGTGCAGCGTAAACTGCGCGTGCAAATTGATAATTTAGCTGCTCGCAATCGCATGATTGAAGTTGCTAAATCGAGCAGTCAATTTGTCTTCGATGATAGCCAGCTCGCTAAGACGAGTCAATTGATTGACGAAATCGATTCTCGTCTCAGTGCCGAAGAACGCATGGCTAACTCTGAAAGCCGCTCGTTTGATCGCATCCCCGTTCAGGATAGCGAATCCCAAGTAGATCTGATGGATGAAATCACGACCTACTTTGAAAACAACGAGAATGGTGACGAAGTTTCAACACAGGTGGTTAAGAAATAGTGTTGATCGCTCCTGAATCGGAGCTCACACATTCCTTGTGTGAGCTCCATTCTTGCGTGGATAGTATAAAACTCCATGTCAATACAAGATGACGACTCTAATCTTTTCCAAACATAAACCAAAGTGCCCGTAATCAAGAGTATAGTAAATAAGAACTCATTGAAGTAACAAGCCCATGCAAAACGCACTATCACAAATCGCTCCCAAGATAACACAAGATGAGCAACATTTTTCCCAGGATCGCGCCATGAAACCGATAACTCACACTCAGCGATTTATCCTCTGGGTCGACGCCGTCGGCGGCTACTTAGTGTGTCTCCGAGATGTTGTTACTTTGGGACAAGCCATTGCTGGATCGGCAGTCGATATTCCATTACTAGCCGACGTGTCGCGTAACCATGCCAGGATTCGCCGAGTTGGTGACCAGTACATTCTGGAACCCATTTCAACAGTTCGGGTTTGTGGCAGCGAAACAACGACTGAAACTCCACTACACGATGGTGATCAAATTCAGTTCGGCAACGTAGAACTACTGTTTCGCAAGCCCCATCCGCTTAGCGCAACGGCAAAATTAGAGTTCACTACAAGCCACCGAACACATCCACGTACCGATGGTATTCTACTCATGGCCGATTCACTCATTATTGGTAATCATGATCATGATCATGTTGTTTACCCCTATGATGAACATCAAATCGTATTGTATCGCAGCGAACAAGGCATCGATTGCCGCTCCGACCAACCAATCGATATGGATGAAAAACACGAGCAATCCGCAGGTCCTGTTTTCCTCGGTTCCAAAATAAAAAGCGAATATATTTCACTCGGTATCGAAGCGTTATAGAAACTCGACTAAGAAACTAGACAAACCCCATAAGTGACCATTAACCTATCCGTTGGCCCTCAGTAATTCGAACTCCTATTGCAGGATTGAAGCCATGAAATTCACCTACTCCAGCGGCGATCGACCACTTGATGGTTATACGATCAAGCGTGGCTTGGGCAAAGGTGGTTTTGGTGAAGTCTACTTCGCCATCAGCGACACCGGAAAAGAAGTCGCCTTGAAACAAGTGGATGCGATTGTCAGCAAGGCTGAAGTAACAAAGCCGACAGGAAAACAACGGGGAGATCATCTTGTTTTAAATGTCAGCCATGCAAATTTGGTGACACTGTTCGATATTAAAGAAGGCATCGATGATGATGCTTGGATCATCATGGAATATATGGCGGGCAATAGCTTGCAGCATATTCTTGACAAAAACCCGACCGGCCTGAGCACCGATGATGCCGCCGCTTGGTTTTACAGTATTGCCAGTGGCGTTGCGTATTTACACGACAAAGGCATTGTCCACCGCGATTTGAAACCTGGCAATGTTTTCATCAGTGATGGGAATGTCAAAGTTGGTGATTATGGTTTATCCAAGTTCATTTCTAGCAGTCAACGTGGCGGGCATACTCAAAGTATTGGCACACTCCACTACATGGCACCGGAAATTGGCGACGGCAATTATGGCCGCGAAATTGATGTCTATGCCCTCGGAATCATGTTGTTTGAATTACTGACTGGCAATGTGCCTTTTACAGGTGAAACCCACCAGGAAATATTGGTCAAACAACTCACCGCTAAGCCCGATCTGTCGATCGTACCGCTGGAATTTAGAAAAGCCATCGAGAAGGCACTACAGAAAGACAAAACAAAAAGGTATCAGCATGTCGTCGATATGTTACGCGACATTCCTGCACCCGACTATGAAAACGTTGGCGATGTTCAACGGCCACAGTTGCCTGAAACCCGAGAAACGGTTGACAAGCCAATTCAGCCTCCAATCGATCTCCGCGGTAACGAATCAAAGGATGCGGTTGTCCCCGTCAATCAACAGCCTGTCACTCCAATTACCTACGTGCCTCCAATAGGACCACTAGTTTCCATACGACACTGGAAGGAAGTCGCGATTGAACAATTATTACTTCGCTCTCCCAGCGAAAGGCTCACGGAACTAACTTCGTCGCTGGTCAAATCACTGGTCGCCGCATTGGCTTTCGGGTTTGTTATATTGTCACTTTCTACTCACGCTTCGCCATTTTCCTCAATTGAAATGTTGCAATGGTACGCTTGGATTACGTCTGTCATTACAGTCAGCAGTTGGACTGTGCTGAGCATCAGTAAATACTGGGAGACGGATCTCGAAAACAATACAGTGAAGCGCTTTATGATGTTCCCAGTCGGCGCTGCGCTAGGGCTGTTTATGTTTGGCCTCGCCAACTTTCTGCAACTCGATCTCATGGACCTACACACTGAAAATGCCTGGTTTCCGTGGGTGTTGGAGCAATGGCAAGCAGGAAAAGACTGGCAGCTAGGTGGTCAGTCGGCGCCTGTCTATCAGCACTATGTTGTTTTCGTCGCTATTTTGTTTGCAGCATGCCGTTGGTGGAAACAAGCTAGTCCCATGCGTACTTTTCGGATGGACATCATCAGTGCGCTGATGGTCGCACTCGTAGCGTGGTTGATTCCTGTTGCACCCCAGCCTTGGATGCCTGCCATCATGGCCGCCACCGTACTCGCAATCCAATTCAGTGCACCACAAATCAGCAGAGCCCAGCGTAAAGAGTTTAAGCGAATAGCGAGCGGGATTCGACTTGGCCAAAGGTTAGAGTAGTATCATGAATAACAACCAACCGTCAATAACACCGAATAACGTGATGCGCGTTCACCTAGTGCTGATGGCGTCACCGATCCTCCTTGCCTTGGTGCTCGTTGCCACTTCATTCACGCCTGCACCAAGTTTAACCGACGGCAATCGTGCGATAACAGAACGACACAAAGCAACAAACCCGGTCAGTGCTATCCCCGCTGGTTCCACTTTCTATGATTTTGATCTCGCCACGCAAGAAAAAGGAGCGATCGTTGAACAACCACAACTCGTATTGCCAATCAATAATCGCTACGCTCGGCGAATAGAAACGACAGCCAAAGTCGAATTCACCACTGCGATTTTAGAACTCGAACAACAGACAACCAAATTAATAACCACTGCGGCTAGCGACATTACATCGGGCCCTCTGGCTATCGAGTTCTTCTATGCTCAAGGACTGAACTTGGATCCTCGTCGTTCCTTGTTGAAGTCTAACGTTTACGTGGCAGAATATACGCCCGTGGTCAACGGTCGACCTTCAGACATCACGCAATATCGATTGTTTACTGTCGTTGATGTGTCCCCACAGCACCTGCAAATGCAGCAAGCATGGCGCGACTCTCATATTTTACAGCGATTAATTAAATTCTGTGCCGTAGCGGGTACAACTGTCCTGACGCTGCTTGTCTACCACGGCAATCAAATCATGATATCGCGAAAAACGTCACCAACAACACGACTCTTATTCAACATCACCGCTTGGACGACTAGTCTTTCCGCGGTGGCGTGGTTGGCCGACAACTATTTCTAATGCAAGATTTACTTGTACAGCGACGTATTACTTGATTAAAATTTAAGTAACGGCAGTTTTTTTGTTCCAAGGGTTTGTATGACGTCACCAGATAAATTACTCGTCCAACAAATTCGCGCTGGCAGCGAAGACGCTTGGCAAACCCTCATCGATACCTACGAAGGTCGGCTTACCGCTTTCGTTAAGCGACGACTGACACAGACTAGTGCTGTTGAGGATATTGTCCAAGATACTTTGATCGGTTTTCTCACGAGCATCCCGAATTTCGATGACAGCCGGCCCATCCAAGGATTCTTGTTTACGATCTGTGCTTTTAAACTGACCGATCATCTACGGCGAGAAGGTCGACGTCCAACGATTCCAATCAACGCCAATAACTCTTCCGATGGTGCGATGCAATTAGCGGCAGGAGACCGTAAACCATCCGCGATTTTCCGCAGCGAAGAACGCAAAGGAATTGAAACGGATGTAATAGCCGAAATCATCGAACAACTTATTCAATCCTATAAAACTCAGCAGGACTGGCTTAAAATTAGCACCTTGGAGTTGCTATTTTTGCGGGGCATGAAGAACAAGGTTGTTGCGGACAAATTAGCAATTAGCCAACAAGTTGTGGCTAGTACTAAATTTGAGTTCGTCGACAAAATAAAGCAACAGTTGCGAAAGCAAGGGCTCAATAAGGATATTTTTCCCGAGCTTAATGAGCAGAACTCCACGGAGGATACCAATCATGTTTAGTGATGCGGAATTATATGCGTATCTGGATGAAGATCTAGAAGTTGGGCGGATGGCAGACATTGAACACGAATTACGCGCCGATCCCGCTCTGCTGGAACGCTTGACGACCCTCAGAGCAATCACCAGCACTGGAAACCATTCACTCGGCGCTATTTGGCACAGCCACCATGTCAGTTGTCCTAACCGAGAAGACTTGGGGAATTTTCTGCTCGGCATCATGCCGCCAGATCAAAATACCTTTGTAAAAACCCATCTTGAAATCAACGGGTGTCGCCAATGCCAAGCAAACGTAGATGACTTGCAACAACAACAATCGGAAGCTCGAGCGTTAGCCCAAGACCGCCGCCAGCGATACTTTCAGTCCAGTGCGGGATTCTTAAGTCAACAATAGTCCCTTCCCAAAAGACGCGTGAATGAAACAACCAACAGCCGTACTTCTGTTTCTGTTAATGAGTTTGCCGGTAGCCACCTTGGCTCAGGAGCCGCCCCCGCGCACATCGCTGAGTCAAGGGAAAGGCGATTGGACGAAATCCACAAGTGCCTATGCCGTCCTTAAGAGGCAGAGTGTGGAAATGACGGTCGTTACAAACCAAGCCGTTGACGATGAACAATTACCCGGTCATCGCGCGGGTTATAGTGGCATTGCACAACTACGCCACGCCCAGCGTCAATCGAACCTGTTTGTACCAAGTTACGCTGGTCTCAACTATGAACATATTCATGACGGGACTACACAATCACGAGACGTATTGTTCGAACCACGACGAGCCCCCATGGAATTACGTTTGATCAACAAGCATTGCGTCGACTTATACCAACCGCCGACGCCACACTTTCAACTAGAGAGTTGCTTGCGGTACGAATTGTTACCCGCAGGCGTTATTCAAATGACGTTGGAGTGCATTGCCCACAAAGATACTTTTTCTAATGGTTATATTGGTTTGTTTTGGGCGAGTTACATTCACCAACCTGAATCGCTAGACATCCATTTTCCGGGGTGGGCGAATATTGGTAGCCGACTCAAGGAGATCAAGTTGCCGCCGCCAACAATCATTCGTGGTATCACGTCAGCACATGGGCTCAAAGCAACGCATCGTTCCCTGCGAGACGGTAGGCAATTGGGACACGATGAAGACTTTCCGCTGTCACTCGTTTTTGGGCACTCGGATCACCGCTATAGTGACCCTTGGTATTATGGCGTTAGCAAGGGCATGGGTTTTGCGCAAATTTTCCGCCCCAGCGACAACATCCGCATCACTCAATCACCGTCCGGTGGAGGACAGGGTAATCCGGCTTGGGATTTTCAATTCATCGTGGAAAATTACCAAGTTGGCAAGCGATATCAAATGGTAATGCGAGCTGTTTACCAACCTATTAAACCGCAAGCCAAATTCTTAGAAACTGTGCGGTCACACTACCAAGCATTGCAAATGATAAAATGACTGCTGACCCATTTTTCACATGCGTGGTTGATGTTGTAAGAACGGACCGTCAACCTAACGCCCTTACTTGTCCAAATAGTCCGTATTGGGAACAGAGCCCCTGATGCGGTTCGGTTGCGAGGGAGAAGGGAACTGGATATTCGGAGTGGGCAGATTTTTGGGAGCAAATTCCAAAGTGGCCACCAAGTTCCGCAATACAAAATTCTCCGGCAGCTCCTCATCAAATTGCTGCAACAATTCAATATAATTTGATATGGACGATTCTAAGTTCTGGCCGGTGTCACGCGTAATCATCGATGGGTACTTGTCAAAAATTTTCCGCCAATCTACCCAAGCGATCTCATACAACTTGCGCGCTTCTTCTAATCTCGCTTTGACAAACAAATCATCCGCTTGTTTTACTGTTTTACGGGCCGTGATTGCCAATGTCATCTGTTCCATTTCGCAACGTTTGAGCCAGTAATCGTAGTTGATCATCTCGCGCATATAGTTGATGCCGTCCACTTTCATCGCAGCATCCTCAGCAGCCAACGCTATGCTGCGTGCCTGCTTGCGAATAGCAGCAGGCATCGCTTCAGCAATTTCTAATTCAGGGATAATTAAAGCCTGACTCGCTTCATTCGCTAACTGACGGTGATACTCGGAACGCAATCCCACTTCCATGTTATAAGCATCTTGTTGCGGTTTGCTGAGCCCTTTGAATCGTGCGTCTATTAACTCTTGCCGCAACTCCGGAGCCAACGCGTCCATTTTGACTCGCAATTTCTGCAAATTCTGTTGGAATTCACCATATTGATTCAATCGCACGTTAAAACCAAACTGCGTAGACAAGTCTCTGTTGCCGAGCTTGATTAACGCAGCATGAGCAGCCGCAAACGCCTGTTGTGCTTCCGCATCTAAATAGCCGTCATCCTCTAGCGCCATCGCGTAATAAACCAACGCCTGTGGTTTTTTCTCAAAAAATCGGATCGGATCACGATGCACGTGGTGTTCATTCACACTCGCAACATCTTCACTCTTTTGATACCACAGGTAACTCGCCTTCCAGTTATCTGGCTTTCCGTTAGCACCTAGTGCTCGGTTTGAAGCCAAATCAACACCTTCATCAGACATCTGACCGTGAAACATTTCATCTTCTGAGAAGAGACTGCGGAACTGAACCTTTTCGTCCGAGTAGCCAATTTTCGAGCCTGTATAAAACGCTACTTCCTGGACAAGCTGAGTGTTACGAGAGTTATAGCGACTGCCTTCCATCAAGAACTGTATCCCGCGGCGAACCCATTGATATCGGTGTCGATAATTATCGAAATCAACAGAGATGTTATAGGCAAGATTGTGTGCTTGAAATTTCCAGATGGAAATGAAGTTAGGCTGTAGCTTCGAGATCTGATTAATCGTCGCCGTTACGTTGTCGTAGTCTTCCATCTTTTGGAACTTGGTTGCTTTTTCCCAAAGAATAATGACGGCCACTGGGCGAAGACCAAACGTTGCCAACTGCATCGACGAACTTACGGGATTGATCTCACCCAAATTCGATTGCGCCAACTCACTTTCAGCTCGCAATTGTGCTAACTTACCGCCTACCTCACCGCCACCATTACGCCCACTCGTTGCCGGTTGCCCTAAGAAGAACAATGGAAACAGCAGTAGAACAATACCTGTGATATAGGCAACTTTACGTTTAAATGTCGAGTTTAGGTTCACGCTGCAATCTCCCGCGATGTGAGAATAAAGTAACCGGCAAGCACCAATACAAAAAAGTAAACCATGGTGGTGACTAATTGTCTTAATATCAAATCCAAATGAATGTCATACCCATAAGCAACTTTCGACGACATATTGAATTTTGAAAAATCTGGAGCTAGTTTTGCCAAGCTCTCCATGGTGTTAAGATAGAATCCATCGAGCGATTTGATGACTTCAATCGCTGTATCACCCATTTCTAATTCCAAGGTCGCACCCTGTTGCGTAATGTTTCGCACAATCGACTCGATCGGGCCACCACCTGGGGCTTCACCCGTTTGAATGTCGCCAATAAAGCCGGCAAACATACCCATCGCGACAATCGCAACTGTTGAAATCAACGCAACAATACCGTTTAAGAATGTACTAAAGAACACACCTAGCAAAATTACCAGCAACATCTGCATCCAAATACCTAAATAGCATTTAATGAGATTGGCTTCAAACGAACCTGGAGGAGCTCGAAGATACAAGTCGGCTTGAGCCATCCCGAAAAACTGTGCGTGTTCCTTACAGCGGATATGGACTTGTAGTTTTCCGCTATCAACTAAATCTCTAAACAGGTCTATATTTTCTAGTTCCCCAGTCACTGGGTTTTGACGACGGATGTCGCTGAATTTTATATTGACTTGCGTGGTTACAAACTCATCTGCTTCAAAGGGAATTGGGGCACTGAAACGTTCTTCATTGCGCAATGTCTCTTCGGGATTTACCAACAAAATCTCGCCGCGAATACGACTTTCGATTTTCCCTTTGGTCGACCTGAACACACGCAGGTTTAATTCCAACGGCAATACACTTTTACTGTTGCTTGTAACAAACATGTCTTCGGTCAGATTTTCAAATTCCCAAATAGCGGTATTCAGCGTATTGCCTTCGATGTACGAGCGATAGGTCCACTCTTTACCTACATTTAATCCACCTTCTTCACTCGGTTGTCCATAACGATCTAAGAAGCTTAATACGCCATAGACCGGCACTCGTGCCAGCAAGTCGCCTGTCGGTGGTCCAACAATGTAATCACCATCACGTAAATAGATATTATGCGAATGCCCTTTGGCTAATTCTGTCGTACCAACCAATCCATCGGAACCATCTGCCTTCTCCAAGTTACGATTGATCGTAAAATCGTGACGATGATAAGCGTCTAACGAAGTCTTACCTGTGCCTAGCCCCGTTGATTCATCCCACTCGATCGCCGTTTTGTCGATCGTATGTTCGTGATCCAAACCACGTACAACAAATCCATAACTCACCGATGCCATTAAAACCAACAGCAATGTACCCACGGCTGCAAATCCAAACACCCGACCTAAAAATATTTCATGCGCGCGGACCGGTTTCGTCGTGATCGTGTAGATCGTGCGATTTTTTATATCATTCGGCAAGCTAAAGGCACTGAGGAACATAGCAAGTGCTAACAACAAATAAGTACTCGCCGATAAAACGAATCCCAGATATAGCCGAGCTGGGTGGTCGTTTTCAACATCAAGAAACCATCCGGCAAACAACAGCAAGGCAACAAATAGCACAAAAATGATAAGTACTTTATTACGAATCGCTTCCTGAATCGCCAAACGTGACATCGCCATAGTACGGCGAATCGAGGTGCGCGGAAAATCAACAATAAACGCCCGCTTGATCGTTCCCGCAATCATCTTAGCCGCTCGGCCTGGACTGTTACGAATAGCTGCTAATGCAAATGCCAAAATCGCCCAGCCAACGAGTATAAACAATAATAACATGGCAAAATCGACCATGTAACTGGACAACCAAAACCCAAAAGATTCGAATTCGCTTTGATCTACAACCATTTAACTAATTATCCTGCGTTACCGTCGGAGTGCTAACTCCATAATTTTATATATGTACTTTTATATCGAGCGGCTCAATAATTCTTACTCTGCAACCGCCGGTTCCTCTGGCTGTTCTGCATCTGCCTCTGGCTCTGCCGGCGTGTCTTCTTTGTGGCTAACAAAACCTGGGCGTGAGTCACTGTCGCGCACAATACTAAGGAACAAATCTTCTAACGTTGCCGTCGGATTCTCCATTGACACCAACTCGCCTTCGCTCTCAGCGATCAACTTGCGTATTGCTTCCTCTGTCTCAGGCGTAAGATTCTTGGCCTGGATTTGCGTAATATCTTGCACTTTCAATAAACTATCAACGGCACCGAGTTCCTTCAGTTCACCTTGATGCAAAATTGCGATTCGATCACAGACATCTTGAACATCTGCGAGCAAGTGACTGCACATGAGAATCGTTTTACCTTGGTCGCGTAAGCGAACAATGAGATCTTTCATGTCACGCGTACCAATGGGATCTAGGCCGGTGGTCGGTTCGTCCAACACAATGAGCTCTGGGTCATTAATCAACGCTTGGGCTAATCCAATTCTGCGGGTCATCCCTTTGGAGTATTCCTTCAACTGACGACGCTTGGCCCAATCAAGATCGATCAGATTAATCAAATCTCGAATACGGCTTTTACGACGGGCCGCCGACATATTAAACAGGCGGCCATAAAAATCAAGCGTTTCCTCTGCGTTGAGGAACTTGTACAAATAGGATTCTTCTGGCAAATATCCAATACGTTCATTTTTGGATACATCCGCAGCATCTTTGCCAAACACTAATGCTTCGCCACTGGTGGGAAACAACAACCCTAATAACAGTTTAATCGTTGTCGACTTACCGGAACCATTGGGACCAAGCAAACCAAATATTTCACCACGGCGGACGTTTAAGTCAAGTGCCTTGAGTGCATGCACTTTACTACGACCCCAGAAGTCCTTGTAGGTCTTTGTCAGGTTACGGGTTTCAACAATGACTTCGCCCTTTTGGCCAGCAGACGTTGACATAGATTATCCTCTTTCGCGTTTCGTTAAACTTTGCTGCTCTCGCGTCAACTATCGGAGAGCCAGTATTTGTTCGTAATGTAATTTGTGCTATTGCATTCTAGATTACTAGTTCGGTACGTCTGTTTTGTACGCACGAGCCTAGACAGATGTTCATCCACCAATACGCAGTAAACACCCTTTTGATCTAGGACCTACCGATACGTCCATCGCATCGATGCCACGGATAATTCAATAAATTCATATAGGCTAGGTCTTAAAGTATGGCGTGTGGTCGCTATAAATAAGGTTTGCCTTGCTCTGCAAAGTCGAAACCTTTCCAGACACTCGTTGGTGTTGACGATCGTACGGATTATTCAGCCCAATTCCGACTAGACTTCAACCACCAAGCCCAATTTAAACCTTCTATCTGCGACCGTTCATAAATATGCATACCCACGTGGCCATTACGACTTTCGCGGAGGCTCAGGCGTTTCTCTATCGCCGTTTCGACTTTGAACGGACCATGGTCGCTCAGCCAGCGGTTCCTTTTAAACTTGACCGGATGCGAAATCTCGCTGCTCGATTAGGCAACCCTCAACAAGATATCCCCGCCGTACATATCGCTGGCACTAAAGGCAAGGGTTCGACGGCAGCGATGACGGCCTCCATCCTGACTGCTGCTAAACACAAAACCGGTCTATTCACGTCACCTCATCTCGAAACCCTAAGACAACGTTTTCAAATCGATGGGAAATTGTGTAGTGAATTGGAATTTGTCAAATTAGTGAATCAACTGGTTCCGGTTGTGCAAGCTATGGACGTTGAAGCCAACGTTCAACCGGATCAAGATTTAAAACCGACGTTCTTTGAGTTGACTACGGTTTTGGCTTTCTTATGGTTTCAACAACAACAAGTAGATATTGCCGTCATCGAAGTTGGACTCGGTGGCCGTTTAGATAGCACAAACATCTGCCACAGTATCGTCACCGCAATTACCAGTATCAGCCTCGATCACACTTCGCTGCTCGGTAATACCGTAGAGCTAATTGCAGCCGAAAAGGCCGGCATCATTAAACCCAACGTACCGCTTGTACATGGATGTACTGCTGGGCCCCAAGCTGAAATTGAGTCGCGGGCGCAACAAGCTGACGCCCATATAACTCGGGCGACGCAAGACATCGAATATTCAATCGCAGCACAGTCTGCCCAGGGTGCGACTCTGCGAGACGTGTCTATGATCATCGATCAAACGACCAAGATCTGGCCGGTACTTGAAATCGGATTACCCGGACAACATCAAATCAACAATGCGTTAGTCGTGTTGGGAATCGTAGGTTGCCTGATTGAGCAGGGATTCGAAATTAATGACCAAGCGATTATTGAGGGGCTAGCAGATACCAATTGCCCAGGTCGCTTGGAATACATTACGGGACAGCCGGCGATCTTGCTCGATGTGGCGCATAACCCAGATTCCATCACCAAGCTAACCGAATACCTCCAGCAACACTTTGCCGATCAACAGTGGCATCTCGTTTTCAGCTGTAGTCAAGACAAACAAGTCGCGGACATGCTGAGTATTTTGATCGACAAATTTAAATCCATCACATTGACGCAATTTCACAACAACCCGCGAGCAGTCGACTGTACCGCATTGCTCGAATTGGCTCAGCAATCAGCAGCGCAAGCCAGCTCCAGCGATACTGGGACGCTACAAGCCGAATCCGATCCTGTCAGCGCCATTGCCCACGTCGAGCAAAGAGCAGATTCAGCAGACCTGATCGTCATCGCGGGTTCGTTTTACCTAATTGCTGAGTGTCGCGAACAACTCATCGCAAAATCAAAATCTAGCTCTAAGCAATAATGTCCTGAATAACCTCTCCGGCAATATCGGTTAGACGAAAATCTCGCCCTTGATATCGGATGGTTAAGCGATCGTGTTGCAAACCAAGCAGATGCAGCATCGTCGCGTGTAAATCATTCACATGTACTGGGTCCTCAACCGCGTCATACCCTAGTTCATCGGTGTTTCCATAGGTTGTTCCACCCTTCACGCCACCGCCCGCCATGAACATACTAAACGCTCGCATATGATGATCACGACCAACCGCACCTTTGTTGGTTTGAGCCATCGGCGTGCGGCCAAACTCCCCGCCCCATATTATGAGAGTGTCTTTTAGCATATCCCGTTGTTTAAGATCTTGAATCAATGCAGCGGTGGCTTGATCACACAGACCACCACAAATACCCATGTACTTGACCAAGTCATTATGATGATCCCATCCTCGATGATATAGCTGAATAAAGCGAACTCCTTGTTCGGCCATGCGTCGCGCTAGCAAACAGTTGTATGCAAAACTGCCATCGGCTTTTGTTACGCCGTACAGATCTAAAGTCGCTTGTGATTCATCTGCGATATCCATTAACTGCGGAACACTGTCCTGCATTTGAAATGCTAGTTCGTATTGTTTAATACGTGTCGAAATATCGGGGTTTTTGACTTCCCGATTACGCAGTCCATTTAGTTTGTTGACCGTATCAATAACTTGACCTTGCAAGTCCTTACTGACCCCGGCGGGGTTTTGCACATAATAAACCGGTGAGCCGGCTGAATGAAACTGCACACCCTGGTAACGGCCGGGTAAAAAACCGCTATGCCATTGTCGAGTGGCAATCGGCTGAGGATTGCGACCGCCTTTGCTGGTCAGCACGACAAATCCCGGTAAATTACTCGCCACGCTACCGAGTCCATAGGTTACCCATGACCCCATACTCGGACGACCTGAAATCGATGTACCAGTATTCATCACGGTGTGGGCTGGATCATGGTTGATCTGATCTGTATGCATACTCTTGATCACACAGAGTTCATCTGCCACTTTCCCAATGTGCGGAAACACGTCCGATATTTCAATGCCTGAATCGCCATGTTTTTGGAAAGGGATCATGGGTTGCTGACAAACGAGCTTCTGACCTTGTAACTGAGCAATAGGCTGATTGGCCGTGTATGTTTCCGGCATCGGTTTGCCATGCATTTCAGCAAGTTTCGGTTTGTAGTCAAATGATTCCAGATGAGATGGTCCACCCGCCATACAAAGAAAGATTACTCGTTTAGCTCGTGCGGGAAAATGAAGACCACCTTCAATTCCCGGCATCAACCCCGAACTTTGCGGCTCTTCAGCCCGCAGCAAGGAAGCCAATGCGGTCATGCCCAGTCCGCCCGAAGCACGACCTAAGAACTGACGGCGGTTTGCCGGTGTATTTACCAGCGGCTGGTTGATTCCGTTTTCAAATTGATGACGTTGCATGAATAAACCTCATTAATTTCGAGTTATGGTTTCGCTTAAATTCAAAACCACTCGACACGCCATAGTCCACGCGCTGACTTCAATCACATCTAGCGTCGACTCCAACTTAAACAGTCCATTGGTCTGCAGTTGGGCTGCCGCCAGCGGGTCGTCCGCAAAATGCTCACGCGCAGTTTGCAATATTTGCACCACAACTCTTAGCTCTTGTTGCGTGTCGGGCCGCGATAGCACTTGCAAAAACAACCAGCGGATTTTATCGTTGTCCCGTTCGCCCCCCTGCTGAACCACTCCCACAGCTAACGCTCGCGCAGCTTCCACAAACGTTGGATCATTTAGTAAAGTCAATGCGGCAGCGGGAGTATTGGAAATACTGCGCTCCGCAGTACATTCCTCCCGCGTCGGAGCGTCGAGCGCCAACATCGCTGGGTGTACTAACGTTCTCTGCCAATGTGTATAGAGTCCACGACGATACTGACTCGCACCACTATCAGATTTCCAAGTGCGTGTAGGAAAATTCAAGTAACGCCAATACCCTGATGGCTGATAGGGAAATACGCTCGGACCACCAATGGTTGAATCCAACAAACCACTCACTGACAGTACGTTGTCGCGAATGAATTCCGCCTCGAGACGCCACCGCGATTGTCTAGCAAAATACAAGTTGGTGGGATCCGCTGAATTATCAATTGGACGTAACGTCGATGATTGTTGATACGTTCGCGACATAACAATCAATTTGATTATTTGCTTAACATTCCAACCCGAATTCACAAATTGTACCGATAAGTAATCCAGCAGTGCTGGATGGGTGGGCCACTCACCTTGGATGCCCAAGTCATCAAGTCGAGACGACAGCCCGCGACCAAAAAATATTTTCCATAATCGATTTACAAACACCCGACTCGTCAACGGATTTTCCTTAGCGACAATCCAATTGGCCAAGTCGAGTCGCGTAAATCGTTGCTCGCGAGAATTCGTCTCTTTGACAAAGTGTGCGGGCACGCCTGGGGTCACAACAGGGCCGCTGGAGTTTAGCCAGTCACCACGTGGCAATACACGGATCACTTTGGGCTCCACGCTACGAGTAATCATTGTCCGCACAAACTGTTTTTCAATATTAGCCTGCTGCGCTTTGATAGCATCAATTTGCTTTTGGACTGCCTCTCCTTGGGATGCACCCTTCAATTGTGATTGCAACAGTGTCAGTTGTTTTTCTAGTTCAGCAAGTTGTTTAGCTTGCGGAGCGGTCGCAACTTTGATTTCAGGGTCACGTTTACTACCGCCGTAAACACCTTTTTCCTCGATATCTGCAAAGCACGCCACGAAGCGATAAAAATCCTTGGTGGTAAATGGATCGTACTTGTGATCGTGGCATTCACAGCAACCCAACGTCAATCCGAGCCATGTTCCGGCTGTCGTCCGCACTCGATCGGCAGCATATTTAGTTAAATACTCGCCTGGTTGAGCACCGCCCTCTTCAGTCGTCTTGTTTAATCGGTTGTAGCCCGTTGCTATTATTTGGCGTTGTGTGGGCTGTAGTAATAAATCGCCGGCTAGCTGTTCGCGAGTAAATTGATCAAATGGCATGTTCTCATTAAACGCTTGGATGACATAGTCGCGGTAAGGAGAAATATGGATCGGCACATCACTGTGATAGCCCCCCGAGTCTGCGTAACGCACCAAATCGAGCCAGTGCATCCCCAATCGTTCACCAAATTGTTCACTAGCCAACATTTTATCGACTACCGATTCATAATCTCCAGACGCTATAAAACCCGTCACCTCTGCTATCGTTGGCGGGAGCCCGCGCAAGTCAAAACTCAAACGACGAATCAACGTTGCTCGACTGGCAATCGGACTTGGCCTCAGACCGCTGTTCAACTCACGAATACGAGTAACTACAAATTGGTCGACAGCGTTGTTTACCCATTCTTGTTTCGCGGTGGGCACGGGCGGACTCGTCGGAGATACGAAAGCCCAATGATCGTCCCAGGGGGCACCCTGTTCGATCCATTGGGTGAGCAATATTTTTTGTTTAGTGGACAATGGTTTGTCAAACTCAACTGGTGGCATTACCAAATCATGATCCGCTGTACTAATGCGGTTCACTAACTCGCTAGCTTTAGCGTTGTGGGCAACAATTACCTGTGGGTCGCGATCCGCCTTTGCCGCTGCTTCCAGATCTAGTCGTAGCTCCGCCTCACGCGGCGCAGCATCGGGTCCGTGACAAGCAAAACAGTGATTCGCCAAAATTGGACGGATGTCACGATTGAATTGCACCTCGTCCGCCAACGCGTTCGATTTTATGACAAGCAACAGGCTGCAAGCGAGCATCAAGTTTTTGCGTTCCGATAATTTCATGCGTGCATTTTACTCTATCGATAATCATTCGCAGTTACATTGTGGCGTTTATTGATAAACCCCCACTTCCATAATTCGCCGCAGTTTCCTCTACGACTTCGCCTGCTAGAGCTTCACGGTTCGGGGGATCTAGCGCAACGGTCACCGTTTATTAGCGAGGTGACGAAAATGAATTCCGCAGGGCCAATGGAATGCGGCTGGGCAATTCTTTTTCGGGAGCCGGCAATAGACCTACCACTTGCTTGGCCCGCACGATGGTACCCCCGAGTTGTAATACCTGACGATCAAGTTCTTTGAGATCGATGATCTGAACACCTAAGACAGATTGTGTACTGCCAAAGGTTTGCGAGGTCGCTCGATGATTAAACAACGGTGAGACTCCGAACAATGGGAACATGCCGATGCCCGGTGTGCCATAAGATGTTCTTCCTAATGCACCATATCGAACTCCACCTAACCCGATAAACCCGCGATCTGGTACCGAAACACTTGTTCCAACCGAAAAGGTACGAGTCGTTGGTAGCATAATTACTTGAGCGTGAACTTCCATCGGCTTCATCATAGCAAGGGTCGACAAGACCACGACCGGCCACAATAAACAGCGCGTATTGCGAATCATCCGAATGTTGCGAATGTTCATAGTTACTACCCTTCTTTTTTCTCTTCGACTTTAGCCTGTAAACGACAAATCCTCAGTTGTTTATCATAATGCGCCACACAGATTTGCACACCATCTGGATGTAAATCCATACCTCGAGAAACATTCGGTAATTTCGCGCGATGGTAATCTTTGTCTTCGTTCGGCTTGATAAACGTCAAATAACCACCAGCGCCACCGCCACAAACACAAAATAAAAATCCCTGGGGATGGAGTTTAATTTCCCAAGCAATCGCTTTGAGTCCAGCGACTTCCCATTTTTTGACTACTTTTTTAGATTCCAAGTCGAAAGCTAGTATTAACGGTTCTTGCACAGCCCCAAACGGATTGGTCGCTTTGTGCAGACCACAGGCGTATAAAGTTTTATTATCCGCGCTTAAAGCCATACCGCGGATGCCGCCGTAACCAGCTTTTTGACCAGTATTCGCGGTATAGAGTTCTTTGCCGTCATAAACTAGCGCTGGTTTATCGGAGACCGTATCCCAACGGTAGATTTTCCCCGTCAAGTCACCACTAAATAGTGTTCCATCCTGCGGGTGCCACATCACACTGTAGACATCGATTTCATGGCCGACAAGCTCTTTAACTAACTTGCCATCGGCCATATTCCAAATTTTAACAATGCGGTCATTGCCACCACTTGCGAGCAACTTTCCATCGGGGCTTAGTTGGATAGACCGAATCCAGCCTTTATGCGCATGAATCTCTCGCGTCGGTTTGGGCTCTGCGGCGGCTTCTTCAACGTTCCAAAACAACAAACGATCATCACAACCGCTGGAGACAACAGTCTTGCCGTCCTCTGAAAATTCGATATCGCGAATCCAAGAATCGTGACCTTTATAAACCTTCATCGTACCGTCAGCCAAAGTCCAGCGAATGAGAGCATTATCTTGAGCGGCCGCAAAAACATATTTTCCAGCTGGATCAAACCGACAAGTAATTAACGGACTCGTATACTTCCATGTCTTATCAACATGAGTAGCAGTGGGATCTACGGTCACTTCAGTGGTTTCCAATAACGTCATTATGCAAGTAGTTCCTCAATCGGGGCATGAGAAGGATCGGCCACAGGAATGTCTTGACCACCGATGCTAAAGCTGCCTAATGAATCAACTCCCACAGCCTGCAAGTAGGTGTGGAACAAATTGCCATGATCAACCTCTCGGTCTTTCACGGCTGTACCGTTGTCATTGGTTGAGCCAATCACCGCACCACGTTGAATCCCAGCACCACCTAGACAAATCGACCACGCTGTTCCCCAATGGTCACGGCCATAGTACTGATTGATACGCGGCGTACGGCCAAATTCGCTCATGACAATAATCAACGTGCTATCCAACATCCCCCGTACTACCAAGTCCTCGACAAACGCTGAATAGGCTTTGTCGAACTCTCCGACTTGTTCTAGGTGGAAATTGAAATTTTCGTTGTGTGTGTCATAGTTCGAATGTGTGACTTGCACAAAGGTAACGCCGTTTTCTAACAATCGTCGTGCTAACAAACTATGTTGCCCTAGTTCATGTTTTCCATAGCGCTCATGATCTTTGGGTGACTCCTTGGTGATATCAAAGACATCACGATTTGCCATGAGCTGTTGCGCTTGTTCATAACTCTGTGCGTAAGCGTCAGTCTGAGCACTGCGACGTCGTAAAGAAAACCGCTCGTCGGCACTACGACGAAAGTCGTTGCGTAATATATCTTGTTTTTCAGTCATTCCCTCAGGTCGAGCGGAATTGGCGGGGGGCTTACCGCTAGCAATGGAAATACTGGCAAACGCAGGCCCCAAGTATGCCGAGTCGTTACTGCGACCACCCGTACTGCTGGAGACTCGGATATGTCCAGGCAACGCATTTTTATCGGCTCCTAATGATTTTGCCATCACTGCACCGATTTGCGGAAACTCTTGGGCGGGTGTTTGACGGCGCCCAGTCCACATGGCATATCGACCTTTGCCGTGATCGTTTTCTTTGATGTTAATGCTCCGCACTAAAGCCAAATGATGCATTAACTTAGCTGTTTTGGGCAATAATTCTGAGATGTGGACACCTGGCACCGATGTCGGTATTGCCCGAAAGGGTCCACCCGTATCTGTACCCGGCTTAGGGTCCCATGTTTCAAGCTGGCTAATTCCGCCGGCCATGTTAAACACCACCACCCGTTTTTGTTTTCTTTCGAGCTCAGTGGCTATAGACCGATTCGTGAAGGCGCCGAGACCACCAACAACCCCAGCGGTTCCTAGCATTGTGCCTAAAAAACCACGCCTCGCAATTTCGTGCTCATTTGATCTACATGCATAATTACTTTTCATGGACTTGCTCACAACTAATATTAAAAACTGGTGGTTAAGGACAATCCTAGTGATTAAATCTAAACTCGGTCGACGCCAACAAAGCCCAGATCATCTCTCGCACAGTCTCTGCTTTTTGATCTGTACGAGCCGTTAAGTAATCGCTTACTTGTTTGGTTTCTTGTGCGGTGGGGTGACGGTTCAACAAACTAATATAGAGTTGTTCCGAGATTTCCGCGGCAGATTCGGTTTTAATCAAACGCCCGGCTAAATACGAATTCGAATTTACCCAACCCTTAATTCGGCTGCCGTTGGTGAAATACAATGCCTGGTCGATCGTCGCGAAAAAGTCCGTTTGAACTTGTCCCGCTCCCGCCGCATATAGTTTTATGAATTCATTCTCTAGACTAGCAAGTTTTGCTTGTACTTTTTCACTTACCTCTCGTTGCCGAGTTGCTATTTTTGCAGCATCTTGTTTATCCACATCAGTCAGTGGATTGGCCTTGGCAACTTCCGCTTCTACTTGAACACGAAACGTCTCTGTGACACCGAGAGATTCCATGACCGTGTTTGCCAGTTGTTCCGGTGTCAGTGGTTTAAGATCACTGACGACGAACTCGTGCACTAACACGCTCGATAGTTTTTCATGTGCTTCCGCCTGTTTTTCGCGGGTGGTCACGAGTGCCAGCTGCTCAGTCGCCAGTTGTTGCTGTTGCGTTTGCAAGGTAGCCAGCTGTGCGTCAAGCGTCTTTTGCGTTTCTGTCACCGCAGTAGCTGCTGACTGAAGCTGTTTCGCGCTGGCGGATACTTCGCTCTGGAAAATTTTGACGTGTTTGTCCGCTTCCGCCATCTCCGAACCTAAACGGCTTTGTTGTTGTTTCAATTGACTAACCACGGCTAAGGCATCGTCATCGGTAGAGATCAATTTAATCGCAGCGTTGGTCGTCGCAATTAATTCATCCATCAATTCAACCGCTTCTTTCTTGGAGGTGCGTTGTTTTTCGACGCCCGTTAAGGCACTCATCACTTGTTGGTGGGTTTGCTGCGATGATTGTTGATTACTTTGGAGCTGGGCTAATTTTTGTTTGTCGGCAGCGACTTGATCTGTGCTTTGTTTTATCTTTTGCTGCAGCTCCACCAACTGCTTCTGTTGAGAAACAACTTGTTCGTCGAGTAGAGCGGCAGCCTGAATTCGTTTCCAGCGAAGTTTCTGGCCGTCCATTGCGTAGAACTCTGCCTGTATTTTTTCATAAGCGTTTCGCAGTACTTGCTCTTTGGCAGCCGCCGCTTGCCGTTCTATTTTACCTGGCTCCCACGCTTGCCAGACCGTATCGAGAGCGACTTGTAATGGGCTAAGTTCGGCTAACTCCTCTTTGGTTTTGCCCTCCGCTTTTTCACGAGTTGCTGCTAGCTTCGTCAATTCAGCGTTGCTTGCGTCTAATTTTTTCTTGAACGCTGCCGCCGCATCCACAACCCCTTTTTCGACGGGTAATAGCTTTAGAACAGCATCAATTTCCGCTGCCGCGGCGGCTAATACATCTCGTTTAGGTGAACGCTGTGAGATGCTATTCGTCGCTGTTACACGACTACCATCCTCTTTTAAATATTTATCCAACTTGGCCGACGCCGCTTTATCCGCCTTTACGTACGCCGCTCTAATTTCAGCCCATTGCGTATCGAGTTTGGCAACGACAACTTGCTGTTGCTGCCAGGCTTGAGATGCGGCGAAGACTTGCTTACTCAACTCGTTCTGTGCAGTTTCGACGCTTTCAAGTTTCCCTTGGATCTGTGCTGCCGTCACTTTGGCGCCAGATTCCAATTGATAGGCACGCTGATACGTTCTTGACAATGCGACCTCACGCAAGAAAGCCTTCACATCAAAATTCAATTGCACAATGCCCAATTCGAGTACACTCATTAATTCCGGATTGAGCGGGGGATTTCCAGCGTGTTGTAAGTCGACGGGCGCGACTAATGCGCGACCGTTCATTAATCCCCACAGCCGATTGGCAATATTGCGGTTGAACGCTCTGTTGTTGCCATTGGTGGCTGTCACTGCCAATTGCTCGCGCCGACTATATGTTGGCACCGTCACAACGTTCGCCCGCGGTCGGACTTTATATTCATCTATTTTTTTGTGAACTGGCTCGGTAATCGGAGCGTCTCCAGGCAGATGAGGCCCTGTCTCACCCGCTTCCTCGGTGAACACGCTTTTAAAGGAAACGTTGCCGACGGATTTTTCCGCAAAGTAGTTCTTCTTGGCTGTGTCTGTAAAGATATGGCTGCGATTGAGAAATGCAAACAACCCGTAGTAATCGCGTTGAAAGTAACCATCGATCAATGGGTGATCGTGACATTGTGCACATTGCATGTCCATGCCAAAGAACATCCGGCCGACATCTCGCGTCAGTCGATTTGTTTCACCAGCTCGATCCAAATAAAATCTCGCTGCTGGTCGAGAGGCTGGGTCAGCGCCGTTGGAAGCTAATATCTCGCGAGCCAGAACATTGTAAGGTTTATTAGCGACGAATGAATCATACAAATACTGACGCCACTGGGCCGCTTTGACTTGCCCATCGGCAATTCGCTCCATCAACATGACGTCAAATACATTTGCTAGGCGATGGTTCAATCGAGGATCAGCGATGATTCGATTCACCAGTTGTTCGCGTTTATCCGCAGCCCCGTCGTCTAAAAAGGAACGCGTTTCTTGGGCAGATGGAATGGTGCCTAACAGGTCCAAGTACACACGTCGCTGAAACTCGGCCGCCGTAGCCAAGCTCTCATTGCTCAGCGCCTGATACTTGGAAACCGCCCTATCGATTTGTTCGTGTAGAGGGCTCTCAGCCACCGCTGGAGACAACAGCATTATGCAAATCAATGTTGAATAGATTAATCGCTTCATGAAATGTCACAGAATAAAAAGGTGGGATTCTGTATTACACCAATCGCCCCATTGATCGATGTGTCGTTTTTATATTGAAATCATGCCACAGCCTAAATCACCGTAACCTTGATAGGTCTTCATGTTTCCCGAACAAGCGTTAGGTGGGATTGTTTTGGTTTTTTATGGGAAGTGCTGCTCAGAATCGTATAACTGCCATCCTTTGCATGTCTTATCTCCTCTCTATTGTATCTATTGACTCATATCGACGTCAAACTCGATCTACTACGTAATTCCTCCTAGCACACTTCGCTGACACTATTGTGACGAACTCACCGCCAATAACCCTCAATAACAGATGGTTTACTACATTGCCGCTGTATATCGATACATGGATGACACCTCAACGTCACATAATCCAGCATGATTATACCGTTTTATTTTTTCCCGAATAATCGCCTCAAATTGTGCCGGTTCCCCCCAATGTTGGGACATTGCTAATTCCTGCAGGTGATAAAACACATCCCGCACCGCCGTTACCCATTGTGAGTCATCTGCGAGTAACATCGCATTGCATAAATTAGGACCAGCGGAATCCATACGACTTTTCTCGTAAGTCGTAGCCGCCGCAAAATAAAGCATGCAATATGCTTCAAAATGGCGTTTCGATGGCAACGCTAAGTAGCAACCTGCCACCAGCAAGTCAATTAACTTTAGTTCACCTAGCACTTGTTCTCCATAGGCCAGCACTCCAGCTTGAGGCGCACTGTCGGCACTCAAGAAGATGTCCGCCAATCGTTCTACGCCGCTCATCGAATGCGCAATCCCAGTACTATGTAACGGATCGATAAAGCCAGCGGTATGTGGCAGACTCACCCAACCTTGCCCAGCAGCTTGCCCAGCGATACGTTGTAATCGCTGCGTCTTGATAAAGCGATTGGGCGTGACAGACAGCTGAGCGTCTTGGAACATTCGGCTCAAACTTGGATAGCGAGCAACATGTGTGCGCCACGTTTCTTTGGCGGTGATTTGCTGCCAATCATCGGCGAGATAGTGGGCATCCAATACAAGCCCAGCACTCGTCACGCTATGATCAAACCGCAAGCACCACAACCAACCTTCCTTTAGTACATGATGTTGCGCAGACGCATCAGCCGGAAACGGAAAGTCCTTAGTATCTTGTCGCTGTTCGGCCAGCATTGCATCCCAACTCTTAACACCATCAAAATGGCTGAAAACCGCTACCGTGTTCGTTTGTAGACCATGCAGATCACCACTGGGCAAATCCAATAAGCTAGCGACGACTTCGCCCTGACCCGAGGCATCCACAACCCAATCAAATTGCAAACTCTCCTGCACACCCTCACTATCGACGACCGTTGCCGCCCATTCACGACTCACCTCATGACGCTGCAACGACATTAAAGTCGTGAGGTCGCGCAGGACAACACCTTGCTGCCTAGCGTAGTCACATAAAAACTGATCTACATCGGATCGCAACCACTGGGTATCCGCTAATTCTAGCGCAGAGCTGGCGGCAACTAATAATTCATTGGGATGAGACTCAGCAACTTGAAAATCCGCATCGGCTTGATGAAAGAAATAACTAAACCCGCGTTTTGCTCCGCGGCGAACACTCGCTAGTTCGTTCACCCAGCGGCCATAGCTAGTCAACGGAGCCAGTTCAGATAGTCCATAGCGTTTGACCAACGTTCGCAAAATCAAAGCAGCTGCTGGTGTAGCGGATTCGCCAATAACAAACCGCGGATGCTCGCCGCGATCAATCAACGTAACCTGTTTGCCATGCCGCGCTAGAATGGCGCTTAGCAGCGAACCGGAAAAGCCCGCGCCAATCACTAAAAATCGTTTACCTGGTTCACCCACAGTCGCCACAATCATCCCCTTGGATAACAGTCTGTGTCTGGTTCATTTGTAGGATCCGATTTTGTCTGTCGCTGGAACAACGGTGACAAGTCACAAATCGCTGCACATCCCATAAATCCATAAATACGCGACCACGCTTCATGCCCAATCCAGCGACCAACGCACTTTCCATTGATTTTAGATTCGGCGGTGTAAAATCTCCCCGTTTTTGCAACTGGTCCAACACACCATTACCACCGCGCACGGGGACCAACGAACAACATTCCACACCACATTCAAAGGCATATTCCATCGTTTTTGTGGCCCAATGCACTCCTTCTTGCTCAGTCAAAAAAGGTGGTCTCAACAAGACGAACGCGCGGACGTTAATATCATGCGAAATTAATCTGTGAGTGGCCTCTTGAAAATCTTCCAAGCTCATCTGTTTATTTAACCACTGCAACACTTGAGGATGCACCGTTTCGAGACCCATTGCGATTTCCAACCGGCCCGCTAACAAGCTTTTAAACTCCAAACAGTTCTGTTTGCACAGTCGCGGGTGGTTTTCGACAATCACAGATTCGAATCCTGCAACCAACTCTGCGATTTCAGGCCAATCACTACGAGGTACCGCACGGTTGTCGAAAAAGTTGCCGCTGTTATAGAGCTTGATTGCAGAAATCCCTTGGCGCCCAGGAGCGGCTAGATCGATCTCTAATTCGTTCAACGCCCAGCGGATCTGTTTTCCTATTGCCTCTGGTTCTACCGGTTGCTCAAGTGTGTTTTTCCAGAGGTCACACATGGTGCAACGAAACGTGCATTCACTGCTAGTCAAAAACACCGTCGCGACTTTTGTCAGTTCGCCACTGGCTGAACATTCTTCTTCCACCATAAATGCATACGGCTTCAACGGATCAACGGAATTGCGTTGGGGTCGCAAACTGACAATCTGCTGGTCCGACAGAGTTGGGAGATCTGTAACCATTAGCGAATAAAGATATCTGCAAAAGTATCTCGGTAAACCTGTTCGTCAGCGGGGAACAATTCAGCAAAGCCTTCTGGAGAAACTGCTCCGTGTTGAAATCGACATTTTGCAAAAATCGGCATCGTCACTCCGGTGATCGCTTCTACTCCACGTTTGACGATTTCACCTTTCAAGCGATACAACTGTTCATGGTCCCAATCGGTCAATTCGATAAATGGAATCCCCTCGGCAACTCCGATCACACTCGGTAACGCGAACGGACTAAAACCACGGAATCCAAGTTTAGCCGCTGGTGCATAAGATCGTACATGGCCCCGACTCTGTCCGCCGGAATACGTCAGGGAATGTTTGATGGAATCAATACCCCAGCCTTCCTGATACAGCATCAGGTTATTCAAAACACTCACGATCGTTAGTTCAGGATTATCTTCGATGGGATAATCTTTGAGGTTTTCGTCGCCGCCATCACCATCAACAAGATACTTCCAATCTGGATATTGCTGACGAATTTGTTTCAGCAACGCCCAAGCCATCGATGCGGACTGCACATCCAAAGGCTTGTAGTCTTCAATAATCCGAATCGCTTCGCGGAAATCAACTTGCTCGGCGGGAACATCAATCACTTCGAGCAACATGCTTAAATCTGTTTCGTCTAAGAACTGTTTTGCGTTAGTGGCATCGGAAGACGTGCCGGCAACACTCAACGTAAATGCTTTGAGTCTCGCCGGAGATTCACCGCGCTGTAGCAACAGGTGATTCATCAACAGCAGGACTGCGCCACTATCGATACCGCCGGAGAACAACACGCCCAGAGGTTCATCAGCGGGAACATGATCAAGCCAATCATTCAATTCTTGAGCAACTTTGCCGATATACAGGCGACCTATTTCATCTAGGTCTGTGGCGTGTGCATTACGCTGCGGCGTGAAAAACCGCTTGTTCACAGGGTTTGGATCGGGGCAACCGATCAACGTAATCTCGACAATGTAATGTGCAGGGACCATGCGTGTGTACGATGGATGAAACTGATCAGCCAGTCCTTCCTCGACTAGTGCCTGCTGGATTTCTTCCATCCGCTCAGCCACAATCAAGCAGGGTCCTTCTGCCCGCTTTGCCAAAAAATAACGCATCGGACGCCCGATAGATCGTGCCATACGTACGATATTACCGCGTTTTTGGATAATTGCAAACTGTCCGTCGATTTCGCCAACCCGCTGCGTATCGCCTGCAGCAACAGCTTCCGCAGCTTCTTGGTTGGTTACATTTAACAACACGTTTGCCGCAGGATCTATCAAATCAACTAAACGCTCAACATAACGGTGCGGATGCATACAAGCTCTCCTGGTTTTTACTAATAATAGAGTTCATTTTTGGCAACTTTAGCCGCACCGTATTCTAACGCATTGCGGCTTATTTGGGGATTCATCACAAATCTACTTTTTTATTTGGCTTGACGACGTTTTTAAGGGCGCCTTTGGCCCTTTGTTGGCAACTGAAGAATATAGAGCAGTTGTTTTTCCGCTGTTGTTACTACAAACATTTGCAAATTTTTTCACAATGTACGAATTTTGCATGGAGGCAAAAATCACATGACTCATCATTCATCCGACAAGAAAAATATTACTCGCACTCTGGAAATCATTTCCTGTATTCAACAAGGTGCCGGACTCAATGCCGTTGAATTAGCAGATCGATTCCAAGTCAGCAAACGTACTATTTATCGAGACCTAAGTGTTATACGCAATTCTGGTTTACCTGTTCGTTTTGATAATCTGGCCGACGGTTATCGGATCTTGCCATCTTCCGGTAGTTTCACGATCCGTCGACAAATAACACTCGAACAAATACGCGAATTCGTCCTCGGGCTATACTGCTGCCCTTGGTTCCAAATCGATGGCACGAGGACCATCATCGAAAAAACTCTCGAATTGCTCATCGACAAACTCGACGAAGCACAACGTGTGAGTATCCGTCGCTTGCAACGTGCCTGTCGCTTTTTCTCTAATCAAGAGACCGCCTGTTCGCTGCAGCGAGATATTCTACAAGCGGTGGCCGACAGTATCATGCAACGGCATCGGATTGAGCTATTGATAGCTAACGACACGAAGGACGTTGTGAAACTGCCGAGTGAGCCCCAACAGTTGGACGAGGAAACATGGATTGAGTTCTCGCCGCATGCAATTTTCTACGAAAACGGAGCGTGGTTTATTAGCGGCCAAAGCAACGGCGGGAAGTCTATCTCGTGTTTCAATATTGCTTGCGTTAGCAACGCAAAACTCACAACCAATGCATTCACTTCCAAGCGTGGCGATCAAACTAGCGACACCATTTCACAGTCGCGGCAAGTGCAAACTAATCCACTGACGGAACGCATTCGCCAGTGGCAAAACGCACAAACAGTGGCCACGGTCTAAAGCCTGATGGCCGTATCAGTCTCAAGAAGTGGTATGTCGCTGTTTATTCATCACGCAAAAGCGTTGTTGGAGGGAGCCTGTGAGAAGGGGGACCAAAAAGCGACATACCCTTTTTGAGCGGCACGCACGTCTATCCGAAAACACCGCCGTCCAGCGTAGCCGGGGAAGTTGAAATTAACTCAACCTCAGAACTTCCCGTCGGCGGCGTTAAACTTGGTTGGTTTCCCCAGTGACTCACCACCTTGCTGTAGCCACTGCACAGTCCACCGTAGCATAGTTTCAAGGTCCATTTGAGGAGCTCCTAAAAGCTCATAATTATGAGCCGCTTGACTTAACAACGCCTCGCCTCTCTCAGTTCCAGTCACTTCTAATGCCACATCAACGAGCGAGGCTATCTCTTGCGCAACACTTCTCACGCTCAGCCCAACAGGTCCGGTGAGATTTATTGGTCGTGCGGGAACGGTCGCTAATTCCAAACATCGCAAAGTCATCGCATTTGCATCTCCTTGCCAAATCACGTTGACAAAGCCAGTGGTTACGTCAATTGATTGATCATGTAAAACCGACGACGCAATATCCACTAAGACCCCATATCGCAGCTCCGTTGCATAATTTAATCGCACGAGTAACGTCGGAATCTGTAGTTGCTCACAATGGTATTGAAACATTCGCTCGCGACCCAAGGCCGCCATCGCATACTCGCCTACCGGTTCCAAACTATCCGACTCCAAACTTCCACCCGTAGCTGGTGCCACCATGGCATAGACATTGCCGGTCGAGAACGCAACGATCTTGCTTGCTGAAAAGCGACGGCAAAGTGTGGCGGGGATATCGCAGTTGGTTGCCCAGGTAAGTGCTGGGTTAACAGAAGCGCCGAACTTGAATCCTGACAAATTAATCAAATGGGTACAGTCCGGTAGCGCTGCGACCTGTGAAGGCTGCAATAAATCACAGGCGATCGTTTCGATCCCCCACTCTTGCATACGGTCCCGTACGCTGGGATCGCTAAAACGTGACACCGCTGTTAGTCGCATCTTGCTTCCCGATTCGGCAATCGCACGGTGGGCCATTCGCACCATCGTTGGCCCCATCTTTCCGGCAGCACCAACCAGCAATAGATGCCCTTCGAGGCGGGAGAACATTTCAACGACGGCAACGGTCGGAGTACTCAACACATCTTCCAATTGCTCCACCGATTGTGGGCAATCTCCGGATAGTAATTCCGTTAGATTAGCATCAGCCATCAGATCATCTTTCATCGACTCCATCCAAATAGGCCGAGAACTTGTTAGCGAGGTCGTTTCCAAAAAGGCCATGAAAAGATGACGAGGATGGAGAACAATTCCAATCGGCCGAGCATCATCAACCATGTCAAAATCAATTTAGTCACGGGACTAAAGTCGCTGTAATTATTAGTTGCTCCCACAATTCCCAAACCTGGGCCAATGTTATTTAACGTCGCCGCCACTGCACTAGCTGAATCAATGAGTTTGTTTTCTGTCTGGTCTAGCGGCCAAGTGCTATTGGGTTCCACCGCAACAATAGCTAACCAACTCGCCATAAAAATTATAGCAACCAACCCAAAATAGACCAAAATACGTCGTCGCATTTCTTGGTTGTCATAAACCACTCCACCCAATCTCAACGGGCGTACTACCGATGGATGATATGCATGTTCAATTTCTTGACCCAATATTTTCACAAATAAAACATGGCGGATGACTTTCATGCCACCACCGGTACTGCCAGCACAACCGCCGATGAACATCAAGGCAAACATCAGACACCGGCCGAATTGGCTCCATGAGTCAAAGTCATGTGTTCCAAATCCAGTTGTGGTCACAATTGCCACAACCTGAAATAGGCCGAATCGGAAACTGCGCAGCAAAGTTGCCCCCAGGGAATCTTCTGTGGCTGCATCCGACGCCAAACCCCAATCCCCTGCAACCATCCCAGATGCCATGATGACAATCGTCGCAAAAACAATAATCCCTAAATAAACTCGGAATTCGATGTCACTGAAAATACTTGTGAACTTACCTTTAATCCACGCCCAAAAGTCTTTTCCCGATTTGTCCAAGACTACCAAGGTGTAAAACAAGGCGAAGTTAGTACCCGCAGCAATCATGAAGAGCGTAATAATGTAATCGATTGTCGCACTATCAAAATGTCCAATACTGCTGTCGTAAGTACTAAAACCACCGGTGGCCATCGTGCCAAAGGCGTGACACATGGCATCAAACAAATTCATGCCCGCAAACATCAGAAGCACCGTGAGCACGATATTGAGTGCTAGATAGAAAATTCCAAATCGGCGAGCCGTATTTTGCATCTTGGGGGTTGCGCCATCCTTGGACGGTCCGGGCATTTCTGCTTTCATGAGCATTTTGCCAGCCGAATCGCCGCCTAGCAGCACAACAAACAAAACAATGATCCCCAGACCACCCAAGAAGTGCGTCATACTTCGCCAATACAAAATACAATATGGCACCAATCCAGGGTCTTCTAGTTTGTTAATGACCGTGGCCCCAGTCGTACTAAAGCCGGATTGCGATTCAAAGACAGAATTCACTAATTCCATCTTGAGCCACTTAAGTCGAACCGTCCCGGATTCACTAGAAACAGCCAGCCAGCGATTTAGCTCTGCAACGCCAGTGAGGCTTTTAACGATATTTGCACAATCATCTCGGCCCGTGGCTGTATTCAATTCGACAAATGTCATTCCCTGTGAGGGTAAGTCGGCTTCAAGTAAAGCAGTGAGCACTTCGAATTGGCCTGCCGAAACGGGTTGACCTAGTTCTTTCCATTGCTTCCTCGGTGCAATGGACATATCGAAGACTTCAATATGATCCGGTGCATCGAGTCGCAGAGGAGCGGCATAGCGAACACCACTAATCCAAAACGGTAATGCTCCGAGAATCGTAGCGATCACCCAACTCAAGCCGACTACTGCCATTGCTTCTTTACGCCGAGGAATCTCCGACTTGACAGCATCACCGGCGTACCGTCTTAACGTTATACCAATCGCAAAGCTCACAATCACACTTAGGAGCAAGCCCAAAAATCCACTAGTTTCAAACGATTGTGATTGCCAATCATCTCCCGTGCGATGCCCAAACCAAGGGACCGCAAATAGAAAACAGGTGCACATCGCGGCAGCAAGAAATCCACAAACCGTACTGAGGTAATAAGCAATCAGACGTTTATTCATTTGCTGCGTCCCGTTCCAGTAAACATCTTGATAACCGCGTCGACGGCATCATCGTGGATCAACGCAACGATATAATCCCCTGCCTCAAAATGATCATCGGGGCGTGGCACTCGGACCGTACCGTTATGTGTAAGCGTTGCTGCGCGCCATCTGCCGACAGGCAAATCCAAATTAGTAAGCACGTGCTCAATGGCCGGGGCATCTTCTTCTATCAATATTTCATAAACACTAATGTCTGAACTGGAGATGCGTTGACTATAGCGAACGGCACTATCACCGACGTACTTATGCACCTCATCCTTCATCGCGGTGCGAGGACTAACGGTCTCATCAATTCCCAATTTCTTAACAATATCCGAATAGTCTTTGCGATGAATAACACACATCACCCGTCTATCCTCACGGACTACATTCTCCGTTTTGTTGAAAATATAGTCGACTTCGACGCAAGCCATAATGTTATTCTCTTCGTCACCAATACAAGCCACAAAAAAGTCAGCCGTTTCTATTCTCAAGGCGATCAGCGTTTTATTGGTTGTCGCATCTCCGTGTACCACTTCCACCCCATTTAACTTATTAGCTAACTCCAAAACTTTAGCTTCATTTTTTTCAATGAGGCATACATTAAATGGTCCTGCCTCGAGTATTTTTGCCAAACATTGACCAACTCGACCTCCGCCGGCGATCACCACATGTTTGTTCTTGCGTTTCTTATAAATCTCATCGATCAATTCATCCACACGCTCATCGTCACCAATGAGGGTTATTTTATCACCATCACAAAGCACATCGTCCGCCACCGCGATGCGTGGAGCTTCCCGCTGACCTGTTTCAGCATTCTTTCTACGAATGAGCCCAATGTGAACACCCTCGGGAAGCCCTGATTCTTCTATGCTCTTACCAATCATTCTATTCTTGCCACTAATTTCAACTTCAATTGCCTTGATGGAACCTTGGGCAATGTGTTCGATGAATTCCGAAGTCGGTGTCCTAATCTTCGTGGCAAGGTGCTCGGCCGTAAGAGATTCAAGACTGATCAAACGATCAAGTTTAAAAGTTTCTAGGCAATCAAAAGTTGTGGTATCCAACAGAATGGGATTCTGAACTCGCGCAATAACCGTCGGAACACCCATGTGTTTCGCCATACTTGCCGCCAGAATATTTGTTGCATCATCACCGGTAACAGCAATGCAAAGTTCCATGTTGGATATATGCGATGCAAATAAAACCGCGGGATCACAAACGGAGCCTTCCAAGACTTGGACGTCGCTACTGTCCATCTCTCGCACACTCTCCAGGTCTGTGTCTACAACCGTCACGTCATGTTCTTTGCAGAATGTCTCAGCGACCCAACTACCAACGGTGCCAGCGCCAAGAATAATGATTCTCATTTGAGGTAAATATTAACCTCCAGGAAAAGATTTGTGGGAAAAGCCATCTTAAGTGTCTATTAGATTTTTGAATGTCTATTTTAATAGCTAACGAATCAAAATGACTAGACAGTAAATAGTATAGATTGTGTCAAATTAGCTTTAAATCTACCACCAGAAAGGTAAAAATAGCTTAATTGAACTGACTTAGTGCGAAAACGACGATAAACATACAGCCGGTAAAAAACCCGAACCAAACAGCCATCCGCGCTGCTTCGCGAAAAATAACAGGCCAACGCTCATGCCGTGTTACACCATAAACCAAGCTAGAAATCAAAACCAACGGGAAAAACAGTAACAACTGTTCGATACCAGACATCGCACCACGTTCAGTGGCGGCCAATAATAGATTCCATGGAAACATCTAACTGACCTCCTCAGCCGCTGCTTCGGCCGCAGCCGCAAGTCGTTTCTTACGCTGCACCGGATCGTGCCAAACACCTGGCCCACCGTACGCATCGTAGATAGCAAAAAGGTTTAACAGTCCAGCGACCAATGTATATAGAGTTCCCATTTGGAAAAACGAATGGTAATCACGATTCCATTTGTTGAGCTCAACGGTACTCGTAGGCGGAGCCAAAAAACCGTTCCATAACAAATTTATAGACGTACCCTGCTGTTGCTGGCTGCGTAATGAACGATTCTGAACGACGGCCGGTACGGCTGCAGATCCTAAAAAGAACTGCCCAACAAATTGCCAGCGTAAATCCTCCGAAGTGAAAGAACAATAAACTACTTTTCCACCTCCCATTTGATAGCCACTAATGAACAACATCGTCACCGCAACGAAAATCGTAATCGCCTTAGCCGTGCGGCCTTGGTAGAAATGCCCCATGCCTGGAACGATCCAAGCCAAGAGCGCAGCAACATAGGGATTCTTCAGATCGAGATCGATCCCAGAATCGTCATTTAGCTCGTCACTTTGTTCATCTGCCGTCGCCATCTAATTTCCATTTTCGTTATACAAAATGTTACAGGTGTTTTATTGTACTCAAGGAGCAAAACAACGAACACTCCACAATGACATTGGTTGCCAATTGTTTAAGTTATTCAAATCCCTACTAATAATCGAGCAGCAAACGCCAGCGCGGCTGTTTCAATGCGTAAAATACGAGGCCCCATGTCAACAATTTTCCACTGCAATTGAGCGGCGGTGGTGGCTTCCTCAACTGAAAATCCACCCTCGGGGCCAATCGCCACCACGGCATCACCTGACTCAAGCTGAATATCTCTAATACTAATATTGCCGGCCTCTTGTTCTCTTGGCGTTTCAGCAACCGTATTATTGACTCCCATCTGGGCTGATTTAGGGTGTGCGATAAAGCGGTTCTCCGCTGTTCGCTGTAAAAACGCTTCGAGAGAGGCTGCTTCGCCAATTTCAAGTAGCCGGTTTCGGCCACATTGTTTGCTAGCGCTAATGACATGATTACGTAAGCGGACAAGTGCCTTGTCGACAGGCTGAGCAACACCTCGTGATGTGGTTAGAGGGATTACCGTGGTTACACCTAGTTCAACCAGTTTTTCAATGATCCATTTTTGCCGGTCACCTTTTGGCAGCGCAATACCAACGGTTAATGCTAACGCGGGCTCTAGATCAGCTTCTTCTGTACTAAGTATTTTGAGGATTACTTCGTTTCGACCCACGTCCACAATTTCAGCGCTCCACTGCCAACCGCTGCCATCAAACAATTCGACCCGATCACCACACTCGCCGCGCATCACACGGGTTAGGTGTTGGGCTTCACTGCCTTGCAACAACACACTTGTCGCCTGACCAATCGGAGTGTCTAAGAAATATCGCTGCGTCATTAGAAATCGTAACTCATACCGGTAATTAAAAAGTTCTTTTTGAAATCCCCAATCGACAAATACTCGTAACCGACATAGACCTTAGCTCGTCCAATCTGTCGTCCATAAGTTGTCCGTATACGAAATAGTCCAGCACTACCAAGGCGACCCCAATCGAGATCTGCTGATATGACTTGCGGCTCGGACAAATAAAAGTCGCCGCCATAGGTAAAGTTAATTCCGTTTTCGGTCGCCAAAGAAGTTCGCTGCCAATTCATCCCGAGACCGACGCGCATCTGTGCGTTTTCCATCTGTGCAAAACGCCAAACCACATTAACATCACCAATCCACAATTGTTCGTGTTGGCCCACGGCAACACTCTCCCGCAAATAATCAAAGCTGGCATCGACTCCCCAGCGATTCCGCGATTCAAAAATAAAATGTGTGCTGATTTTTTGTTGAGCCATAAAATTATCTGCGTAATCCAGTCGAATCCGCAAGTGACTGCTCTCGACGTGATCGCCGGGCATTGGATTCATCAGCATGCTGCCAGTGTGTGCTCGGGCAAATGGATACTTAACGAATCCACCTGGGATTTGATCGTCGCCAAAAATTGCTTGTGGCACCGTCACAGGCAATGACAAAACCCACGCGGCGACCATAGACGAAAGAACAAACAACTCCGCTTCACTCGTAGAATCATCGCCATCATAATAATGACCATGATTGGCTAAATGTAGATGTTGATGATTGCGGCTATTGCTGGCGGCTGGTGCTGGAGGTGCTGTCCTGCCAGTCCGACCCGTGGCATCCGTAAGTCCCTGCAAAGATCCATCGGCAAACAGACTCGGCGCGGCAAGCAAGACTAAGATCCAAGCCGTCGTTAGGAGACGTACTCGCGAGCTTACACAACAACGGTACGACCGGTACATGGAATAACTCGACTAGGATTGAAATGTTTACAGCGAAGAAGAACAAACTACTTTGGATTGTTCGTAGATAGTACAAATCCCATTATCTCTTCGTCAATAACAAACTACTTGGGATTGTGCGTTCAGTGCAATGTCAGCGGGTCTTCTTCATCTGTGCTGACCCACACCGTCAGCTCCGAAAACTGGTCAGCTAAGGTTGCTGCTAGATTATCTAAGGCAAACCGTTCACTTGCGTAATGTCCCAGCAAAATCATTGCGATTCCCAACGCACGTGCTTCCAGACACGTGTGAAACCGCGCCTCGCCAGTAATTAATACGTCACATCCTTGACGCGAGGCACAGCGAATAAGCTCCCCAGCGCTACCACAAGCAATCCCTACTTTTGTCAAAGGTCGCTCGCTGCCTCCCACGATGTGCAGCGATTCAATATTGAACACAGATTTCGCCCTTTGGGCTAGTTCCGCTAACGAAGCATCTTCCACCGTGCCGCAGCGACCCGTACCTAAGCCTTCCGTTGCTGCGGATTGAGGATCGTTTATAGGTTCGAGCGGCTTGATATCTTTCAGATTGAGACGTTCGGCAATTTGCTGATTAATGCCGAGGGTAGCCGAATCAAATGCAGTATGCGCACTGTACACAGAAATACCTGCTTGAGCGAGTTGCCAGAGCATCGTTCCAAGATTAGTGTCAGTCGTGATTGTTTTAAGGGGCGCGAAGGGGAAGGGGTGGTGTGTCACGATCAGCCCAGCCTGTTTGTCAATTGCTTCGGCCACCGTTTCCGGAGTCACGGTTAAACACGTCATGATGTGGGTCACGGTTGATTTGCGGTCGCCAACTAATAACCCAACGTTATCCCACTCCGCCGCCAAACAGACTGGCGCAATCTGCCCTAGTGCTTTGCAAATATCACCAACACTTGTCATGAGGTTACTCGTTTTTTCTATTCTTTACTGGGACTGTCCGGTACATCGCCTTGAGGGTTAGCATCTGTATTGGGGCCGATCGTACCAAACAAGTGACCGCCGACGTCCCCATGCGTCCAAGTGCCCGCGTATTTGTTTTTATAGATAACCACGCGTGAACTAAACGTCCCTAATCCTGGAATCAAGACATTGGTCAATGTAATGACTGGCGTCGTGCCCGCCCACTGGACTTGCAGTGGCATTGGCAAGGTTACATCGCGACCACCAAATTGCACGCGGGCAGTAAACAGCCACAATTCACCTGCAGTGAGTTTCTTAACACTGACAATTGTGTAAGACTCCTTTGGCAGGTTGTCCTGTTGTTTGCCTAAAACTGTAAAGTTACCGGTGAACTTTACGTTTGTCATTTTCTTTTCAAACAAGTCATAGAGCTTTTGCTTCTCCGCGGAAATTTGTGGGGGGTCTGTTGGTTGGGGAGGTTCATCAACCCCTTGCACTACAGCTAACGGCAGCAAAAACAACAAACATATGACCATTGCTGAACTTTTATTAAAAATTTTCTTGTTCATCACACCACCTCAGGGGTTGCTAGTATTGAACCATCCATCATACGACATTTTTTTAGACTCTATCGTGCTTTATTCGCATTAATTTATGGCTCAATTTATAACTCCTTCTAGATAGATTGCAAACGTTGCAGCGCCGTGGCCACTTCACCGACAACATTCCGCGACGACGCTGGGTCGACCGTGAAATACCCAGCGTAATGTTGCTCTTCAAGCATCGCAAACAACTGATCGAAATCAACAGCCCCCGCTCCAAATGCAGCAGCCGCACCTTGCCCTCGAGCAATATCTCGCAATCCATCACGAATGCGCATGTGAACAACATAAGGTGCTAAACTCTGAGTCGATTCAGTGGCGGAATAACCATTCATTACTAGACTACCAGGGTCCAAATCAACCGCACCGTAGCCAGCAGGTAAAGTTGCTAACATGGCCGCTAATACCTCTCCGTCTTCCGACCCCGTCCGAGCGGCTAGCAGCGCGCCCACTCGTTGCCCATACTCACCTAAATCCACCAATATTTGTTGCAGCGCCGTGAAACTTGAATCTTCCTGATCCTCAGGAACCACTCCAATGCGATTGGTAACAACATTACAGCCTAAATTCGATGCCAATAGCATCGCTTGTCGAGTCGCTTCTACGCGACGGTCAAGGTCAGCCATAACGTTGTAGCCACGGCGAGTATTAAAGGATAACGCGCTAATACGTAGCCCTTGATCATCTAACAGCTTACGAATTTGACGAATCGCTGTTTGGCTCATCTCCCCCAGTGGAAGTTCATCTCGGGCATCGATTTCCACCGCTTTCGCTCCTAGCTCAGCAGCTCGAATAAGTGCCTTGCGAAAAGGGAGCCCAAAACAAGCGAGTCGAACGGCGGGGCGGATTCTCAACAACGGGCAACATCCTGATAAAGTAGTTTCTAAGCAGTCTCTAAAGTTCTTCTTTATCTTACTTTGCAATCTCCGCCTGTGAGAGGTCCCTTTGAGGCGATACAATAAAATTTGTTACCGCAGTGATGTTGAATATCCGCGGTTAACTTATTTTTCATTCACAGCGACTGCTTCACACCACGTAAAACTCCGCCCACCACATAGACACATGCCCTCTCCACGCTTTCTTACCGCCTTACCCGTATTCGACGAAGTGCAATACGTTAACGAAGTGCTGGATCTAGTTAAACAATATAGCGATGAAATTTTGGTCGTTGACGATGGATCAACCGACGGTACAACGGAACAATTACAACGACGCGATGATGTCCGCATCGTTACACATGCAGAGAATCAAGGGTACGGCGCAGCTCTGCGGACAGCATTTAAATATGCGCTGGACCATGATTTTGAAATCATTGTCACCATTGATTGTGACGGTCAACATGAACCACAACGCATACCCGAATTTGTGGCAGCGTGTACCCAAGCTGTCGACATCGTTTCCGGCAGCCGCTATCTCACTCAATTCCCTGATGACACCCCACCTCCGGAACAACGCCGTAAAATCAACCAAACCGTCTCTACTGAACTAAACCGACGTTTGAATATCAAACTGACAGATGCATTTTGTGGTTTCAAGGCTTACCGCACAGCATCGCTCAATAAACTCACCCCAACCGAAAATGGTTACGCGATGCCGTTAGAGCTCTGGGTCCAAGCTGCCCACGCTAACTTGAATATTATCGAATTGCCCGTACCCTTGATATACCTCGATGAAGCTAGGTCGTTCGGCGGTGTCCTCGATGACGCTGCCACGCGACTAGAATACTATCACTTGGTCTTGGACCGTAGCATCGCCAAATGCGAAATATTTGCTTAGCAGCGGCCCAAGGATTCTCCTAGCGAAACTAGACTTGATATGAATCAGGCCAGCACTACTTACCGCAAGCTGCAAGCACCACCGAGCAATGGTGACTGTTTTATCGAGCCGCCTATCTCTGAAAGCCTGAGTTACATTCATGTCAATCACCAACGGTTCGCTGCCTTCGCGGACATCGAAATCGGCGGTCTCAGTTTCACAGCCTTGCGGCAACAAGCACGCGACGAAATAATCACCGCGGGACGCGAACATACGCAAACCTATTTGAATCTCACACACACCGAAGTCACCGAGACAACATCGATCGTTCTTACCGGTCACCAACCCACACTGTTTCACGCAGGCGTCTGGTTTAAGAATTTTTGCTTAGATCACATCGCTAAACATACTCAGTCGCTGGCCATTAATCTCATCATTGACCATGACTTAGTTAAATCGACGTCGATTAAAGTACCTTCGCAAACTCGCAATACGGTCACACTAAAAACCATCGCCTACGATGTGGCCGCTGTGTCTAACAGAATTGAAACAACCGGCATCCAAGACGAAAACCTGTTTAACTCTTTTCCGCAACGCGTTGCGGATCAGCTCAACGTTTTTGTCGAAGATCCGCTCTTGGAGTCATTTTGGAAACTTGCTCAACAAGCCCCTACGGATATTATTGGTCATAAATTTTCTCAAGCGCGACATCAGTTGGAACACCGCCTGGGCATGAATAGTTTGGATGTCCCGTTTAGTACGTTGTGTCGCGGTGCCAGCTTTGCACGTTTGTTACTGCATTTGATGAAAAATGCCGCTCGATTTCGTAAAGTTTACAACGCCGCCATTTGTGAATATCGAAAAGTCCATCGCATTCGTAACCCCGGACATCCGGTACCGGAATTAGAAATCTTATCAGATCGAATTGAATTGCCGCTGTGGAGTTGGACCAGCTCAACGGCTCAACGGCAGCGGCTTTTTTGCCAAGTCACTGCTGATCAACTCATCCTATCCGACCTGCCTGCTTCCTTTGAACTACGGCTAGACCTCGCTGCTTCATCAAGCGAATGTGTCGAGCAGCTACAAGCATGGCAGCAAACTGACATCCAATTTCGCTCGCGGGCTTTGTTAACGTCCATGTTTTCTCGCTTGCTTTTGGGCGATCTATTCATTCATGGTATCGGCGGAGGTAAATATGATCAGGTTACCGATCAGATCATCTTCGAATTTTTTGGACAGCAACCGCCCCTGTTTTCAATCGCTACGGCCACGCTTGGCTTGCCGGTGCCGCTGCCCAATGATGGCTCAACAGCCATTGCTGCTGCAACGGTGGATCTGCGACACCTACAATTCGCGCCAGACAAATACCTGCGAAGACTAGAACAACTAGGGATAATTCTGGATGCCCAACAAGCGGCACTATTGATTGAAAAACAACAATTATTGAAAGACTCGCGGGCAATGACTGACAAACAAGCGTGGCATCAGGCGATCGAGAAAATAAACCAAGACATCCGTAACACACTGCCTGCTGCCGCTGCACAACTCGAGTCGCATCGACAACAACTGGAAATAACACAAAATGAGCGGACCTTGCTGCAATCTCGTGAATTTCCGTTTCTATTATTTCCTCTAAAAACTTTGGCTACCTTACTGGAAACTGGTTTGAAAACGCCTTAGAGTACAGATGTGGATGGAACCAAGGTACCGCAGGGAGGGATTCGCTCGGGATGAGTTCAAGTATTAGTACTCAGCGCACTAAAGTGCTGGACGGGTTACTAACCAATATTATTCGGATTGAGGGGCTGCCGACATCGCGCGGCACCGTAACCGTTTCGCCTGCTCAAGCTGGTGATCATGGACCGATTAACCGCTTTCTGCAGAACATCTTCCGCAAACCGACCTCCACGGATTTCGCTGCTCAGCTCGAAGATCCCCGATATGAACCGAGCGATCGAATTGTCGCCAGACTGGGAAATCAAATCATTGGTCACGCACGCGTTCAAATGCGCGATATCCACTTTGGTGATCTGCAATTGCCAATTGGTTATGTTTGCGAGATGGCAACCAACCCGGAATTTCGCCAGCATGGCATCGGTACAGCTATCTTGAAGCAAGTTCATGGCTTGATGGCGGAACAGGGCGCGGCAATTGGTTTACTCAAAACACCAGCGGTTCGGTTTTATCAGAACAACGGCTGGATTGTTGGTGGGCGGCATAGTTACAGCGTCGCGACTGCCCGAAATATACTATCACAGCTACGTACACCAGATCCTGCGTTGCTTGGCCAAGCTAATAATCCGCTGCAAGCTCCGCAGCAACCTTTGAATGTTAGGGTTTGGCGGCGAGTGGAACAAGACGCGCTAATGCGACTTTATCATGTTAATACGCAAGGTACCTTTGGTGCGTTTGTTCGCAGTGATGCCACGTGGCGGTGGCTATTGAATCGACATAGTTTTGAGCAAGTCTATGTTGCCGTCAATGGCACCAAGAAAATGACCATTCAAGGAGGGTATGATGCAATTTTGGGTTATGCCATTGTCAAAGATGGTCAGATTCTTGAGTTAATGACAGACGGTAGCCGTGACGATATTGCTACTAGACTCTTAGAGCGTATCTGCGGCGATGTTATCGAACAAACTGACATGCCTATTCGGTTAGATGCACCCCATCATAACCCCTTGCATGAAATGCTACTGAATGCCAGTGGGCAATATTATCAGCGGACTGTTATTGGTGGTGAAGTGATCTTAGCCAAAGTCTTTAAGCCGATTGCCCTGGCAAAAAAACTGCGGCATCAGTTCAATAACCGAGTTCGAGCGGCTGGGTTGGATTTGCCACTAGAACTTGGACTCTGTATCGACGGGAAAAAATATACACTCAACATTACGCCGCGTTCCGCAAAAGTGACTCGTGGTAAGATCGGACGGAATTATATCTCCGTTTCAAAAAATGTATTTTCACACTTGCTCATCGGTGTAATCAGTGCCAAAGAAGCAGCGGCTAATGAGCGACTCCAAGCGTCCACTAGAATTGCAGCACAATTCGCTGAAACCCTGTTCCCTCAATTACCCCTGTGGCTGCCACCACTAGAGGACCTTTTGGCCTAAGTTCATGGTCCCGACTTCTCCGCCTAATACCGCCTCGAATCGAATCAGATGCGCCGGTTGGGTCTTGGTCGCGCTTGTCAGCGCGATAACACTCTTATCAATGCTAATGACGCCCTTGGGACTCGCCACCGATATTGCGACTTATACACTCGCGAATGCTCAATATGATGCTGGTCAAACGGAGGACCCCAATGTCTTGGTTTCCGTTGACCCGCAGAACATCTCCCTAAACAGGGAAACGAAATTAACTTGGTGGCCTCGTAGCTATGGGTCCGTTCCCCGAGCTACCAAGCAATTCGTTGGGTATTTTGGTATCCACTTAAATGAAGGCCAAACAATGAGTTGGATCGTAAGATTGGGCTGGCTGCTAGCGATCTCCCTGTGGACTTGTTTTTTTTGGCAGTCAGCGTCACGCAATGCACTCCCTTGGTTAATTGCGATCCTGATGTGCGCGCGCTACAGCACTGCCAATTTATTTTTGTTTGACGGTGGTGAATATTTCTACTGGTGTGTGTTCCCAGCCGTACTTCTTATTAATCTCGCTGCAATCAAGAACCGCTCGTCTAATACCAGTACGATTGCATTGGCGATGTTAGCCGGCTTCTGTGCACCCTGCCTCGTTTTCTGCAAATATAGTGCGGGCCTGAGCGCCGTCGCGTTTGCAGTTGCCTGGATGTGGATGGTCTACCGGAAACAGATTCGACCCAACCAATTATTTTATTGGGCCGTAGGTGCTGGAATTGCATCCGCTATCGTGTTTTCGCTACAGTGGCTGCCGAGCGGTAACCCCACTCAAATTGATTCACCAATGCAATGGACGCCGATCTTATGGGGTTTGGGAGCATGGCTGTTTGCTATGACCGATCTGGGTACTTTGGTCAATAAGTTTACCGTCGACATCTTACCGGCGATGGGCAATCACCATGACGGATCTGAAGGCTGGCTGTTTCTTCCATTCATATTCTTGGTGTTGCTAATATTACGGCGAGAAAATGGAAAAACCAACACCGTTATTAATCCAATAGGCAGACAGTTTGCCGTCATCCATCTCATTGGATTTACACTCCTGCTCGTTGCCATGCTCGTCCGGGGCAGCGCTATCCACATGGACACGCGTTTTTTACGACCTGCGGCAATTGCCCTGATGCCTTGGATTATTCTGCCACTGGCGAGTCGCGTGGTTGACGGCATCACAAAATCTATCCGCATTTCTGCCGGCGTTTTGCTTGTACTGTTGGTGATTGTGCCATGTACGTACGGTGTCGGGGCCATGTGGGTAAAGGCCTGGTCTTTAGCCGACGTAGGCCCCCATGGACTCAGACACGCGTCGCTGGATTTAAAGATGGATTCAAAAATGTTTTTTGCGGATCTGTTGGCAGTCAGCTCCTCCGATGATGTTATATATGTGATCGATCCAGCTTTAGGCATTCCGCTCGTATCACGCAGGTTGTTTACCGAGGAACACGCAACCTTAAGGACCAAAGAGGAACTTACTCAGCGTACATTTAACGGTCGTCCACAAGGTAGGTTGTTGATACCGTTACCACAATTCATGATTGACGATGGGCGAGCCATAGCTATCCGCGATAGTTTCAAAGACATTTCCCACTGGACCACAAGCGAAATACGCGGCCAGCCTTATTGGATCCTGTTGATTGGCTCAACTGAATAACCACTAGCTGCGACACGTATTGGTTTCGATTTACAGTGGTATTAGCAGAGTCAGTGATCATTCCTGAGCACTCTTGAACATATCGAGATGCGGCCAGCGGAATCCCGATTTCTTATAGGGCTTGTTCACGTACTCTTTCTGTTCGGCGATGAAGGTCGCGATATTCTCTTTGCTGGCGAACGGATCTTTGATCTCGTGTTGAAACTGCTGCATCGCCTTGAGCAGCCGCTGTCTGATTGTGTTATGTTCTGCGCTGTCCGCCAGATTTTTCCACTCGTAAGGGTCTTCCTGCAGGTCGAACAGCTCATACTCGGGCGGATGCAGGAAGCTCTGCACGTACTGATCTTCGGGCAACTGACTGTTGCTGTAGCGGGATTGCGCAAGTAAATTGAGCGCCCGATCCGGGTTGTAGACCAATTTGTAGCGTTCGTCTCGAATACCGAACTGCATGTACAATAGATTTGGCGACGAGCCAGTGGTGAAGGTGTGGATGTACTTTCGCGGCGAAACCTTGCCAGAGTCGACGTCTTGAAGAGCAAAGCCCGGCAGGTGGTCAGGAATGGGTAGACGGGCTGCACGCAACATCGTTGGCAGAATATCAATCGTTGATACCATTCCGCTTTCCACCTTCCCCTTGGGAAAGCTCTTCGGATAGTTGACGATCATGGGAATCCGTGTGCCGTTTTCGTAGATGCTGCCTTTGCCTCGCGGAAAATCCGCACCGTGGTCGCTGATATAAATCACCAGCGTGTTGCCGCGGTTTCCAGTTTCATCAAGCTTGTCGAGCACCATGCCAATGCCCTCATCAAGCCGGTTCATGCAATTAAAGTAGTCACGCAATTCCTCACGCAGATAGGGTGTATCCGAGCCGATCCACGGGAACGGTGCAATTTCCTCTTCGACCTGCCGCGTGGGAAATCCGTGTTTAGACTCTCTAATAAAGCGGCGATGAGCATCCGCATAATTGATGATCAGCAGAAACGGCTTCTTTCTTTCTGCAGCGTTCCGCATAACAACGCCAGCCTCAGCGGCATACGTTTCAATACTGATTGTCTTGCCAAAGTTGGCGCCCTTGATGGCGCGATGGTCAATATAGTCCTCCACCAACCGCTCAGGATTGATGTGCGTCTTGCCGAGGAATCCGGTGTAGTATCCGGCTTGTTGGAAATGGGCGGGTATTGTCTTGAAATCTCGGTACATCGAGAACCGGTGAGTCGCCAGCCCGATGTGTCCGGTCTGCCGCGTGTACAGTCCGGTCAAGAATGCGGCCCGCGAGGGACTGCAGACCGAGTACGGTACATAGGCACGAGTGTAACGGACACCCCCAGACGCCAGCCCATCCAGATTCGGCGTATGAACACGCTGCTCGCCGTAGCAGCCCAGGTGATCGCTATTGTCTTCCGAGACAATAAACAGAATGTTGGGCCGCTCGGCTGCCGCTGTTCTTCTGGCAAAGACCGTTTCCGTGCTCTCCGTTGTGAAGGGCGATGCCGGCAGATTAGCGCTGTTGAATAGATTCACCGCAGGATTGGGATAGGGTAGCCACCCATAACGCGCATCATCGGGCGCGGGAACGTTTGAGCTTGAAACCGCGATTACATGCTTGCCAATAATCTTTGCAGTCGCCGCGTGAAAGATGCCATCCTTACCACAAACTTCAAAGTGACGAAGTGGCTTCCCATCAGCTGACTTCAGACCGGCACCAACGTGATTGAACGAGATAACCAATGAATCGCCTTCGCGTTCCGCAACATCAAGTAAGGGCCCAGCGTAAGTCGTGTGCGCCGGCAACTTATATATTGTCCCTAGCGCCCACTTCGCCAGCCGTTGCCCGACTGGTTTCTTCAAAGTTGGATGCACGTTCGACGGATGACCGGTGTCGATAGTGACGGCCATGCCAACGTTGTTGAGCTGACCAAGCGTTCGCCGCTGGCCGTCGCGAAACCACGGCCACTCCGGACGGTTCAACCCTGGCAACTGGACGTACAGAAATGGAAAGTCACCCTGGCCCCATTGTTGGCGCCAACTTTGGATCAGCAGTGGCAAGAGTCGTCCGTGTTCGCGAACTCGTGCCAGAGTTTCGGCGTTGGATTCACCTTGATACCAGATGGCTCCGCGAATGGCGTATGGAATCAACGGCTTGATCCCAGCGGACCACATAAATCCGGGTTTAAAGGAATGATTGGGGCCAAGATCATCACCGAGAATTCGCTCGCCGGCCTGCATAGCAGTCAGGAGGTTCTGTTGTCCTCGCGTACGACAAAAATCGCCAAGGCGTTCGTTGTCAAGCCAGTTGCCGGCAACCAGTCCCTGCAACTCCGTATCGGCTTCTAAAGCCTCACGAGGAATCCACGCTTCAGTCGGGGTTCCCCCAACTGCAGGACAGATCAAGCCAACTGGGACGTTGAGTTCTTGCTGCAGTTGCCTTGCGAAATACCAACCGACTGCGGAAAAATTGCCCGCAGAATCTGCGGATGCCACACGCCATTGCCCCTCGCAGAAGGCGTCCGTTTTCAACCGATCAAGGTGCAGTTGTGTGTAGCTGCCTGCACCTCCGCGTGCACCACCCACAAGATGCAGGAACCGCAATTGGGGGTGATTGCCAGTGGATAATTCCTCTCCGCCATTTGCGGATTGGCCGAGTGTCCATTCCATGTTCGATTGCCCAGCACAAACCCACACTTCGCCAATGACAACGTCCTTGAATTCAATCTGCTCGTCCGCTGATTGGATTCGCATCGTTGCCGGCACCGCGTTGGCTTTGCGTGGCTGCAGTTGAACCTGCCATTCGCCAGCTTTGTTTGCGGTTGCAGTTTGTATCTCGTCAGCAAACGCTACTGTCACTGACCCGCCGGATGTAGCATGTCCCCACACGGGAATCTCCCTGTCGGCCTGCAACACCATGTGATCACCAAAGACACGTGGCAGACGAAGCAGCGGCTCGATGACCGCTACTGGCTGTGGAGGCTCTGCTTTAGCGATAAGATCGTTCAGCGGAATCCGCTGAAATGTCATGTGTGCCTGACTTCCTTCGTACAGGATGCCGACTGTTTTTTCATCGATCATCGCCATGCACGAGTAACCGGCACTGTTCCCTTCATCTAACAACACCCGATGTGCTTTAGGCCATGTCAAACCGCGATCGGGCGATGCCTTGATGGTGATGTGATGCCGACCACGCGTGCTATCTGGATTGGAAAACAGCAGCCACTTGCCGCTATCTTTCCCAACTTCCTGATCAACGTCGATCAGGCTCGCCATGCAGGAACCGGGTTCAATCAGCGACCGCTCCGACGTCGTATGTTTCTTCCAGGTCGTACCCATATCGCGAGTCGTCATGACAACCCGCACGGACTTACGGTTATAGCGGCAGTTCAGCATCAACACGCCGGGCTCAATTTCAACGACCTGAGATTCCGTCGTATCGTCAAATGCTCCTGTGCCGACATGCCACGTCTTGCCGTGGTCTTTCGAGTAAATAATTGTCGAATGCGGTAGTCGCCTTTGTTCCGGCGGGTCCTGATACTGAGCGGCAAAGACGATGGTACCGTCTCGCATCGTGATGCCTTTGCCTGGACCCTGCAGAATAAAACACCACTCCGGCTTCTTGACCTGCGCAGTGATGTTAATCGGCTGGGACCAGGTGACGCCATCGTCCTCGCTGCGAACCAACATGAGTTGGCCGGTCTCGTCAGGCTTTAACCCCGGTCCCGAACCTCTCCAGGATCGGTTTCCATGACTCCACGTCGCGGCTACCCAAATGGTTCCCGTGTTTGTATCAACCAGCACGGCTGGATCACCAATACCATCGTAGTGCCACTTGGGATCATCCCCCATATTCATAATGGTCTTCATGGATTCCCACGTTCGCCCACCATCGGTCGATCGAGACATACCAACGTCAATGTCGCCCGGCAGGTCACCTCCGGACCGTCGCCGCACGTCGTACACGCCAATCAAGGTGCCTTTATTTGTCGTTGCGAGGCCGGGAATGCGGTAGGTATGAACGCCATCGTCGCCACCGTTACGAACGGCAACCCCCAAGCGTTGTAGCGACGGCTCCGCGTCGAGCTTAAAGGTCTGCCCGTTGGAAAAACGGACTTCCTTGATCTGCAAGCCAATTCGGTGATCGATGTTGGCACCATTCTTCAACCGACACGAAACCCAGAAGGTGGTCTCACCTTCGGGTACGAGAAAATTGGCGCTCGCCAAGGCCCAAGGCGGCGGAATGGGTGGCATCCTATACTTGTAAATGCCGTTTTTTGATCCATTCCCCTCAATTTCCACTGCGGGAATCGAAATAAGCCACGGCCGTTGGGCATGTTTTGATTCCCATTTATTTGGATAAACGAACAGCTTCGTAAAATCGGCAGCGCCCTTGTCTCCGTGCAGCGTGACCTGCAGGTCCGTCATAAACAGCGGATTAATATTACCTGCCGTCACCACCTTCAGTTTGGCGAGTGGACTAACTTCCGTGCCTAGTAGTGCGGGTAACGTTAGCGGCACGACTTCTACGCTCACAATCTTCTGTGGTCGAGGCGCCACGATCCTCAGGTCGTCGATGAGGATTCCGGTATTTGGCGGACTGGAGCATGTGAATCGCAACGCTTCGATACCGTCGTCAACAAGCGGTATTTTGACATGACTAAGAAATGGACGCCCGACGCGCACTTTGGCATCGCCACTGTATATCTCCTGCCAACCCTTGCTTGTCTGTTTTTCGATCTTGAACGAGAATGGTTTCCGCGAGGTCCAACGCTCGGCCCAAAACGTCAACTCTCCAGTCGTCACGACTTCCGCTGACAGATCGAGTTTGACAGATGTCTTTTGACCGCCGGTCAATTGGAGGCAGTGCTTTCCAGTCTTCGCATGCTTGTCGTCGATAATTGTTCGGCCAACAATCGGTGTCCACGTGCCAATTGTCGTTTCGAGTTTGTCAAAGTCGCCGGCGGTGGCTTTCTCAAAGCTGGTCGTCGCCAAATTGGCCTCGTCGCTTACAGTTTCCGAATTCCGATCATGTGGGATACCGATCAGGGCAGTAAGTTGCTCTGCCAATTTTGCAACCACTTGGGGCGACGTGCCCGCGATGTTCTTCGTTTCGATCAGTCCCTCCGCGTAGTCGTACAGCTCGGTTGCTCGAATCTCGCCCGACGGCCGATGAACCCATTGCGTTAGGCGATGCGTCGGCGTCCGCAGCGAATAGCCCATTAGTCCGCCGCCACGAGGGTACTGGCTGATCGCCGCCATCTTTGTGGCATAACTCGGATCGTGCAGAACAGGCACAAAAGTTGTGCCTTCGAGTTGGTCGGCGAGCGGTAAGCCAGCCAGCTCAACCAACGTCGGATACAGATCGAGCAACTCGACCACAGATGAACTTGCTTCGCCGGCGGCTTTCATTCCTGGCGTTCGCACAATCAACGGCACACGCGTGTCGAGTTCAAAGTTCGTAGTCTTGCCCCATAACCCTTGCTCGCCAAGGTGGTAGCCATGGTCCCCGTAAAGTACGACGATCGTGTTGTCGCTTAGATCGGAACGCTCCAGTTCTTGCAACACACGCCCAATCTGAGCATCGATGTAACTGATGCAGGCGAAGTAAGCCTGTCGAACTCGCCTTTGCTTTTCATCTGAGATAACGCCGCGTTTCGGTTGATCCGTGTAACGCCGCAATTCACCTGAACCGTGACCTGCAAATATCGGAGCATTTACTGGAAACTCAACATGCGATGGTAAAGCAACGTCATGGTAGAGATCAAAGTATTTTTTCGGAGCAATATACGGTGAGTGCGGCTTAATAAAACCGACTGCCAGAAAAAATGGCTTGTCCTTGTTCTTCAGATCCCGCAGCGCCTGCACGGCAGCATCGGCAACCTTCCCGTCATAGAGTGTGTTGTCGGGTACAGCAGGCGATTCCGTGGCTGGGCCAAAGACGAGTTTTTGCGTCCAGTCATCCGGACCCGGATTCTGTGGCTTATACACCCTCTCAAAGATGCTTTTAGCTGCCGCGATGCCTTCTTCGGTATAGTAGTATCGTGGACCAAACCGAACCGCAGGCACAGACCAGCTCACAGGATCACCCATCGTGTCCCACTTGGTATTACTCGCGCCGTCAGGAAATACTCCATGATAAATCTTGCCAATCGCCGCCGCGTGATAGCCGTGGTTTTTGAAGTGCTGGGGCAATGTCACGACAGCAGGATGCTCGGTTCGAAAGTGTGCGTGATTCCCAGTGACTCCGATTGAATCCGGCCGCCGCCCAGTCATGAGACTAGTACGCGAAGGATTGCAAACCGCCTGTTGGCAATACGCTCGCTGAAACAACCGGCCGCTGGCAGCAAGTGCGTCAATGTTCGGGCTATCAATATGCGCGGCCCCATAACACCCCAACTCCGGTCGAAGATCGTCGACCGCAATGAACAGCACGTTCGCTCGTAATTCAGCAGCGTGCGTTTGCGAGCAACCCCAGAGGACGACGAGGCTAGCCAGAAACGCTAATTGTGCTATTTGCCAACGACGCATGATTTTTCCCTTCGGATACTAGCAGGTAAACTCGCTTGCTCCTTATGTTATCACATAAAAAACATTGGTCGTAAAACAAGCCTGAAGAGAACGGCGACGCGGGGTTAGCAACTCCCCACAAAGCTTCCGCCATGGCGGATAAACTAAGATGGATTTGAATTTGGCAATTTACACAAAAAATGCCCCCGAAATGCAGCGGATCCTAGGGGGGTTGAGGATTCCAACTTCATTCCGGGAGCGATTGGATCATGTTGATCGAATAAATGCTTCCGTGCAAACTCAATCTAGCGAATGCTCCAAGCCTTAATGTATTACTGAAGAAGCGTTGACTTCCGTGTCGATTCATCTCCACAACAACTCGGCTTTCGCAAGGAAAACTTATCGCCTCCTCACGTTGCGGAAGATTAATGAACCCACCTTTAAAACGTCAATAGCAGTTTAACGCTATTCCGTAAACGTTTATCGCTTGTGCTTATATAAGCTCTCATCAGCACGCTGAAAAATCGTCTCAATACAGTCGCTTTCAGTCGATTCCGCCCAGCCGAGAGAACACGAAAGAGCCATTTCCATTTCACCAGCGGTGAATTTCGTTGTGGCAAAAAAGGCTTCAATGTCTACATCGGCCTTGGAAGTAACAGCCGATTCCGTATTGAAAATGACGACAAACTCATCGCCACCCCACCGATATAGCGTGCCCTGGGTAACCGTCTCTGCTTGCAGCTTTTTAGCAACGCTCGCCAACATCTGGTCACCAACAAGATGCCCATAAGCATCATTGACCGCTTTGAAATTGTCCAAATCAATTAATAAAATGCGGGTGCATTGACCCGCATTCAAAGCTCGGCTCAAATCCCGCTCAAACTCAACTCGCGCGGGCAACTGCGTAACACAATCAAGATGCAGTCTAACAGCCGACTGCGATTTCCCCAGACAGTGCCCTAAAGTAATACTGGCAATGACTAAAACACCAACAGCCGCAAACAACGTTAATTCAATTAACATCAACCGTCACCATCCCCTGCAGTGTCAGCGAAATCATTCAACTCCAGTAATATATTCTAATTGCCACTGACTGGCTCGTCCCGCAGAATCATACACTCGGAAATATTGAATTCGAAAGGAAATCACCGCATCGGGAGGATCACTCAGCGGAAGATGATAATGCTGAGTCACTCGTATTTTGTTCTTCTTCAAATCCAACAACTCGACATCCTCAACCAATATCAAGTCTTGCGGATTCCACTTGTCTTTCTTCGCTAGCAATAAGCTCATTGGTGGCTTGGTAAACTGCGCCAGCATATCGTCATAGATACCTTTGTTGTTGTCATAGTATTGATTCAATATCTGTGCATCATGCTGACGATGCTCTACGCTGATCATTACTTGATGAGCTGCTGGTAGTTCGTCTTCTTTTAGGTACGTCAACCACTTGATTGTATTGTCAAACGCAACACCATAATAATATTCAGATGTTTTGATAATTCCCGTGACACTCCACACCAACAGCAACAAAGAAGTCATCGTGCCAATGATGGTTAGCTTGATGCCGTAATAGATTTCCGGTTTGCTACTGATTGTGACATAGCCGAAAACTCCAACGGCAATACCCAATACGGGAATAAACGAAAACGCTGGTGTAACCAAGCACAACGGGGCGGTCACAGCAATGACACTAGTAACGATCGCGGCCCAATGAAAGCTCTGATAAGGGTTCTCTAGGCTATCTGAATGACTTGTCGACATATTCAATTATCTCACGGTTGGTTTTAAATGACGGCAACTCTTCAATCCCACTCACTACAGCAGCATTATGCAAAGAATCTCTAGACACCCATCGCACGCTGTAACTCTTCCATCGACGTAATGCCCTTTGCCACGAGCCCGATTCCTTCTTTAATCGACGATAGATTGCCTTGCTGAGTAGACAGTTGGCGTAATTTATCTGGGTCAGGGTCAGGCTCCGTCATAAGTGCCTGCCGCAACGGCTCGGTTATTTCCGTTAACTCAAAAATACCAATGCGACCCACAAAACCACGCCCTAAGCACGCCGTACATGGCGCGGGCATAACACCTTCTTCGTCAGGAACAGGTTGACCTTGTTGATACAATACTGGCACATGCGATGGCAATCCAATCTGTTGCAAGTATTGTGGAGTGGGTTGAAATAACTGTTTGCAGCTTTCACATAACCGCCGACACAACCGCATATGCAACACTCCATTTACCGCTTTAGCTAGCATGTCCGGAGCAACGCCGAAACCCCGCAGCGTTAGTAATGCGTCGATCCCGTCAGTCGCTCGAACTGATACGAACACCTGCTTGCTCTCGGTATTGACTTCATAACAAAGCCGCTCGAGTGTCGCTTTATCAGCAGCAAGTTGAGGAACAAGATAAACGTCAATCTGTTGTAGCTCGGCAGCTGCAATCGATTCTGCTAGTGATTTTCCGTTATCTGGGTCAACGATGGCGACTTTTATATTCTCTATGTGCGTTTCGTTCATATCGGGTGTTTCAAAGCAAACAAAGTCTCGCATAAAACGATCCGTTGCCCGCAAAGCATAATCCCAGACGGTAGACAGACCACCACCACTAGGTGGAGCGGCAATAACAACCATGCCGGACGTAACCTGCTTATTTTTGTCGTCTTCGTGCCGACCAGAAAGGCGTTTATACACATCGACTAACGAATCACGAATCCCCAGGTCTGACAAGGAATCAAACTTACCTTTTTTGCTTATCAACTTAATAATGACGCGCTCACCAGTCTGAGTGCCTGCGCTCGTGAAGTGGCACTTACGTACTTCTTTGCCGAACGCCGCCGTGAATTCACCAACTTGTTGATTCACTCGATCTTGTGGGTTCAGATGTGCTAGCGTCTTAAAGACCCATAGCATCATCTCACCACTCTGGCGATCCAACGCCGGCAACGCTTGCCAAACTCCATCCACTTCCACCTGAGACGCCACGCCTTGGGCAGTGAAGTCCATCAGAATTCGATCGGCCCGTCCGACAATTGCTTCATAGACAATCGTTTTAGCCGGAACGATCCCCATGAATTGTCGGCACTGAATCTCAGCAGCCTGATTTGCTGGTTGCTCACCTGCCGTGGATTTAAATTCCACTGGCGGACCAAGCTCATTAGGAGGTGTGGTGTCAGGAATATTCGACATCGTGCTAATAACTCACTTTCGATTGAATGAATGCATGCATGGTTGGGTGGCTTGTAACCAGAACAGCGTCGGCTATCAAATCGTACCAATGGCTTTTTTAAAACAAACAGCAAATGTCACAGATCCTACAGAATACCTGGCTGTGAAACATTGATTCCTTTGATTGCCATTTTTAATGCTTCACGGTTTGGTGCGACACGGAACGCTGTTTCTCGCGAAATCAGTTCATCATCAATTAGTTCTTTCAAACTCATGATAAAATCTTGCATGCCTTCTTCCGAACCAATGCGGATCGCATCGGGCAATTTTTCATCGGTTCCTTCGAGAACCAGTTTTTGGACTGTTGGGTTGAACGTCATCACTTCTACAGTTGGTACGCGACCAACACCATCTTTGATCGAAGGCAATAATTTTTGAGCAACAATGCCCTTCATATTAAAAGCAATCGCGCTGCGAATCGCACCATGCATATCCTCTGGAAACAAGTCCAAGATGCGCCCAATTGTTGTCGCCGCACTCGATGCGTGAATGGTTCCAAATACGAGGTGCCCCGTTTCAGCCGCGTGAATTGCGGTCATAAATGTTTCTTCGTCTCGTAATTCACCAACTAGAATGATATCGGGATCTTCACGCACAGCATGCTTCATGGCAATGCTGAAGTCCTTCACATCCATCCCGATTTCACGCTGGTTAATTAAACACTTTTCTTCTTTATAGACAAACTCGATCGGATCCTCGAGAGTTAAAATATGTTTTGTTTCGCGTTTGTTAATCCAGTTCAACATTGATGCAATGGTCGTTGATTTACCAGAACCAGTAACACCAGCGAGCAGAATCATTCCTTGGTCAAACTTGCATAGACTCTCGATGATAGGCGGGAGATTTAAACCTTCGAAGTCCGGAATAAAATTGTTCACGCGACGAGCAACTAGGCCGATATTACCTAGTTGTGTCAGCATATTCACACGAAACCGCCAATCCTCACCGTCAACATTAACGATGTAAGCAAAGTCAGCTCCGCCTTCCGCTTCAAAAATACCTCGGCTTCGTTTATCCATCATCGGAAACAACAACCGCACCATCTCTTCACGATTGATCGGGCCACGACTCAATTCCTTTAGCGCGCCGTCCTTTCGCACAATCGGCGGACGTCCAACTTTCAGGTGCAAGTCCGAACCTTCTAGCTTCACTAATGCGCGGAACAACTTGTCTACTTCAAGCTCTTCGCGGTCCTGCAAAAAACGGGCTGCATCTTGATCTGCAATGGGGGGAGATTGTTCGGTTGATGCCATCTGCAAATGCTCCGTGAAACTTGGGTCGTGGTCGAAAATAAAAGGGGAAAAGCCGTAAAACGGATTGTTTATGTTCTAACGTATTATGGCAAGTATAGCACACGGTTTTTCTATAGGATTGCTTTCCCAATAAACGAAAAACCTACGGTTTATCACGATTTCAGTGCGACCATGACAACAACATACTAAACCGATACTAAAAACCGTTTTGCAATGCTTATCCTGCATACCTTAATATCATATACTGACATTTATGATGATTACGAACGTTTTACTTAGTTTTTCTTTTAGGTGAACCAATCATGACTGCTCCCATCAATAACGCAACCATTGCACGCCGCAAGTTTTTAACCACAACGGCCGCCACTACGGCTGGGATCGCAATGTTTGATCTTCCTACGTTGCTAGGAGCCGACGATCCATTTTTAGGCCTGCCTATTGGTATGCAAAGCTACTCGCTGCGAGGTTTTGGATTACACGATGCAATTCGACATATCCAAGCAATGGGTTTGCATTATGTAGAGTTCTACAAAAACCACGTGCCACTGGACATTGCCGAAGAAAAACTCAAGGCATTGAATCAACTCCTAAAAACCGCCGACATCAACATGGTCGCTCACGGAGTGTCAGGGTTTAACAGCAACCATGAAAAAAACAAAAGTATTTTTGATTTTGCGAAACGAATCGGAGTGAAATGCATTACAGCAAATCCAACAGCTGACGCTTTTGAATCGCTCGACAAACTTGTCGCCCAATACAACATCCGCATCGCTATCCATAATCATGGACCCGGAGCAATTTATGATTCGATCGATTCCGTAGTCGATGCAATAAAAGACCACCATCCGTTGATTGGATCCTGTGTCGATACGGGACATTTTATTCGCAGCAAGCAAGATCCCGTCAAAGCCGTGTACGAACTCAAAGGAAGAGTTTATGCGTTACACATCAAAGATGAAGCAAAGCAAGAAAAACAATCTCACAATGTCATCATTGGCAAAGGGCATCTGGATGTCGTCGG
>Ga0208879_1000238_pt1 | contig 58891 bp, 58 predicted proteins | sample Knorr_S15_td_Bot_FD_185605 | JGI IMG/M metagenome (GOLD analysis project Ga0208879, IMG submission 185605) | Marine microbial communities from Southern Atlantic Ocean transect - Knorr_S15_td_Bottom_ad_5009_LV_A (SPAdes) (version 2) | ecosystem: Environmental > Aquatic > Marine > Oceanic | place... | reverse complement strand
AATAGAGACGATTACTCTAATGATTGTGTATTTTCTTCAGTTTCATCTGATACAGTATTCATTTCTATATCATCCTTAATTTCATATTGCTCTTCAATCTCACTGTCCTCAGAAGAAACAAGTTCTTTCATCTCCTCTTCTACGTCTGAAACATAAGATTTAGATTCTTCATTTTTATTTGTTGTCTCATTCGAAGACTCTAATTCGAGAATTTCATCTGCTTCATCACTTATTGTTACTGTTTGATATTCTTGAATTAAATTTTCTCTCATTTCATCCGTAGTTAAAGTAGAATCTGCAATCTCTCTAAGCGCAATTACTGTATTCTTATCATTTTCAGTTACAACAGTTGGTGTCTCACCTGAATATAATTTTCTCGCACGCTGCGAAGCAACTAAAACCAACTCAAATCTACTTGGTAATTTATCAATACAATCTTCTACTGTAATTCTCGCCATAGGGGCTTATAGTTATTATAAAATAAAAGTAAATTGAAATATTCTTATAAAGATCGGTTTTTTATCAATCTTTGTTTGTTAATCACCCACTCCTTATCTTTTATAGAAGCTCTTTTATCATGTTTTTTTTTACCTTTAGCAAGAGCTATTGTTAATTTTACCAAACCTTTGTCATTAAAATACAGTTTTATTGGTACTACTGTCATACCTTCTCTTCTTGAGGCGCCTATAATCTTATTAAGTTCTTTCTTCTTTACAAGTATCTTTCTTTCTCTAGTAGTACTGTTTTCTACATCTTTAGATGAAGAGTACTTTTTTATATGGCAATTTGTTAACCAAAGCTCTCCATCTTTCTCAATTGTGTACGACTCTTTAATAGAACCTGTGTTGATTCTTAAAGATTTAACCTCAGGTCCGGTTAAAACTAAACCCGCTTCAAATCTATCGCCAATCAAATAATCGTAAAAAGCCTTTTTATTTGCTGCTATTATTTGCATAAAAAATAATTAGATTAATCCAATCTCAACTAGACATTCCTTAACTAATGCTTTTGTACTATCTTTGATAGAAACCAAAGGTAGACGTGTTTCAGCACTACATAAATTTAATAATTCAGCTGCATATTTAACTGGCCCTGGACTTGACTCAACAAAAAGAACATGGTGAATTTTAGATAATTTAAAATTTATATCTTGAGCTAAATTAATTTTTCTCTCTCTCCATAGATTTTGCATATCTGAGCATAATTTTGGGGCAATGTTAGCTGTTACTGAAATACATCCTTGACCACCCTGTGCCAAATAAGCCAAAGCGGTGCCATCTTCGCCTGATAAATAACAAAAATCTTTTTGTATTTTTGTTTGAGTTAGAAGTGGTCTAAATAAATCATTGGTAGCATCTTTAACACCGACAATATTAGAAATATTTGATAAAACACTCATCGTATCAATTGTCATATCAACTATAGAGCGTCCAGGAATATTATAAATAATTATTGGAAGAGATGTTGATTCAGCAATCTTTTTAAAATGAGCTTGCAAACCTTCTTGTGTTGGCTTGTTATAATAAGGTGTAACGACTAAAGCTGCATCGGCTCCAGATTTTTCTGCATGATTTGTAAACTCTATAGCTTCAACTGTATTATTTGAACCAGTTCCAGCAATAACAGGTACTCTTTTATCTACAATCCTAACACACTCATCAACAACCTTTATGTGCTCTTGATGACTAAGGGTTGGAGATTCACCAGTTGTGCCGCAAGGAACAAAGCCATGGGATCCTTCACTCAAAGACCATTCAATTATTTTATAAAAAGATTCATAATCAATATTTCCATTTTTAAATGGAGTGATGAGTGCTGGTATACTTCCCTGGAACATTATAATAATAATATTTTGGCGGAGAGAGTGGGATTCGAACCCACGGAAGGGATTACTCCCTTCGGCAATTTAGCAAACTGCTGGTTTAAGCCACTCACCCATCTCTCCTACTGTTTAAAATGTTTACTTAGTTTTTTTATAATCTTTTTGGAAGATTATGTCCAAAGGAAATATCTTAAATAATTCACAAAGAGAAAAAATAATATATGTAAGAATTTGATGAAAATTATACAGTTGTTATAAAAATAATATAAATAAATTACCTTAATGAAAAGTTTATTATATAATTTTTGGTTTGGGAAAATAACATTATGGAAATCTTATTGGATTGTAGGAGAGTTAATTAATGCCTTAATAATATTTTTAATCTTTAATATAGAAATTAATTATTTTAATAATATTAATATTTATAATCAACTTCCTTTTATTAACTTTGATAATTTTCATTTTTTTAACAAAATAATACTAATAATTTGGACTATATATATAACTGTTGGGATATGGCGATCTGCAGAAAAATATAAAGGTAGTTTTATTTGGGTAGTATTAACTTTGATTTTTTTATCTTATAGAATTTTTACATTAAGATTAATTTTCTTTTGATCATGATAATTTCTTAATTAGAATATCATTAAGTATTTTTGGATTTGCCTTACCTTTACTGATTTGCATGGCTTGACCTACAAAAAAACCTAATAATTTAGTTTTACCTGCTTTGTAGTCATTCACTTTATCATAATTTAGCTTTAATATTTGATCTATTATCAGTTCAATTTCTTTAACATTTGTAACTTGAGCTAATCCTCGAGAATTTACAATTTCCTCTGGCGATAGACTATTTTTATACATATCTTCAAAAACATCTTTTGCAATTTTTCCTGAAATTTTATTAGAGATTATTAATTTAACTAATTGACCAAGATTATAAGGAGTAATTGGAGAATTGTGAATTTCAACTTCATTCTTTTTTAAAATTGCAAATAACTCAGAAGTAATCCAATTAACAACAAGTTTAGCTGATTTTTTTAAATCTTGATGACAACCCAAAACTTTATCAAAATAATCAGATATTGATTTTTCAATTGTTAAAACTGAAGAATCATAATTCGATAATTTATATTCATTAATGTATCTTTTTTTTCTTTCATCAGGAAGTTCAGGAATATCTTTTTTAATAATTTCTATAAAATCATCTTCAAGTTTTAATGGGAGTAAATCGGGATCAGGAAAGTATCTATAATCATGGGCTTCTTCTTTGCTTCTCATTGGTTTCGTTTTTCCTAATTGAGGATTAAACAACAAGGTATTTTGCTCAATTATACCTCCTTCTTCAATAATTTTGATCTGTCTCATTGCCTCATATTCAATAGCTTGTTTAATAAATTTGATTGAATTTAAATTTTTTATTTCACACCTAGTTCCAAGTTCTTCACCTGGTTTTCTAACTGAGATGTTAACATCAGTCCTAAGGGATCCTTCTTGCATATTGCCATCACATGTATCTAGATACATGAGTATAGATCTAATCTTAGTAATATAAAGAGATGCCTCGTGAGAGCTGTTTAAATCAGGTTCACTAACAATTTCCATTAAAGCTACCCCTGATCTATTTAAATCAACGTAAGTTTTAGAAGGATTTTGATCATGTAAACTTTTTCCAGCATCCTGCTCTAAATGTAATCTTACAATTCTTATATCTTTTGAAGAACCATCTTTGAAATCAATTGTCACAGCTCCTTCACCTATTATTGGGTGCTTATATTGACTAATTTGATAACCTTGGGGAAGATCTGCATAAAAATAATTTTTTCGATCAAAAACTGAATATCGGTTTATTTTTGCTTTTAATCCTAATCCTGTTTTAACAGCTTGCTTAATACAAAATTCATTTATAACTGGAAGCATTCCTGGCATTGCAGCATCGAATAAAGAGACTTGGCTATTTGGACTAGAGCCAAATTTTGTAGAAGAGGAACTAAATAATTTGGAATTAGATTTTATTTGAGCATGTATTTCTAAACCAATTACAGTTTCCCATTTAGAAAATTTTCCTTGAATTAAACTAGACATTGTTTTTTTCTAAATACAATCCAGCATTTAAAACTAATTGTTCATCAAAGTGTTTAGATAACAATTGTATGCCTAAAGGAAGACCATTTTGAGATTTACCAAAAGGAATTGAAATGCCTGGTATACCAGCAAGAGAAGCTGGTACGGTAAATATATCGTTTAAATACATTTTAATTGGGTCATCTTCTTTCTCTCCTATTGGGAAAGCAGGACTAGGCGCAGTTGGAGTTAAAATAAAATCACATTCATTAAATGCTTCGTTAAAATCATTTGAAATTAATCTTCTGACTTTTTGTGCCTTCATATAATAAGCCTCATAATAACCAGCTGATAAAACATAAGTGCCAATTAATACTCTTCTTTTAACTTCTTTTCCAAAACCTTCACTACGAGTTAATTCATACATCTCATCTAATGATGTTCCTTCTTCAGATCTAAAACCATATCTAACACCGTCATACCTTGCCAAATTCGAAGAGGCTTCTGCGGGTGCAATTATATAATAGGCAGGAAGTGCATATTTTGTGTGTGGCAAAGAAATATTTTTTACTTTTACTCCTCCTCTTTCTAAAGATTTAATTGCTTGCTCCCAAATTTTACTTATATCTTCAGGAATGTCTGGAAGTATATATTCTTTTGGCACACCTACAACTTTACCAGACATATCCTGATTTAAATTTTCAAAATAATTTGGTATTTCTCTATTGGCACTAGTACTATCTTTGTTATCATAACCAGCAATTTCTCTTAACAAAATTGCAGTATCAGCAATATTATTTGCAAAAACACCTGCTTGATCCAGACTAGAGGCAAAAGCTATTATACCCCACCTAGAACATAAACCATAAGTTGGTTTAATCCCAACTACTCCACAAAAACTTGCAGGTTGTCTAATTGAGCCTCCAGTATCTGTGCCGGTGGCACCTAAACATAAATTTGCCGCTACAGCTGCAGCTGAACCGCCAGAAGATCCTCCAGGCACAAGTTGTGAACCTCTAGGTGAAATTGGATTAATGGTATTGCCATAATAACTAGTATTAGTTGCAGAACCCATTGCAAATTCATCACAATTAGCTTTGCCTAAAAAAATAGAACCCTGATCCAATAATTTTTGAGAAACATGGGATTCATAAGATGGTTGAAAATTTTGTAAAATTTTTGAACCTGCTGTTGTAGGCATATTTTTTGTACAAAATAAATCTTTGATAGCTAAAGGAATGCCCTTTAACTTAAAATTTTTTTTTGAACTTTGTATTTTCTTTATCTGCTGTGAAATATTTTCTTCATCAAAATAAATAAATGCATTTAGATTTTTATTCTTTTTTATACGATTAATAAAAATATCATTTAACTCAACTATAGAAATTTTATTAGAATTAATTTTTTCTAAACTTTCAGTAATTGTATTAAATTCCATATTATTCTACTACCTTAGGTACAGCAAAATAATTTTCTAATTTTTCTGGGGCATTAGATAAAACTTCTTTGGATTGATCTTGTAAGTTTTCTTTATCTTTTCTTAGTGGCAATGTAGCTATGCTAACGTTGTTTAGTGGCTCAATATTATCAGTATTAACTTCATTTAATTTCTCAACCCAATCCAAAATAGAGCTTAATTGAGATGATAATTCTTCAATTTCTTCATCTCTAACTTTAATTCTGCAAAGTTTAGCAATTTTAAGGGTTGTATTTTTATCTATCTTCAACTTATATGCCTTTATGACTAATCCAAAAGTTTTTATTGAAAGTCTTAATACAGCACAAACGCTTTTGGGTCTAGATTTTGGTGATAAAACAATTGGAATAGCAGTCAGTGATAAATCACATACAATTGCTACTCCAATTAAAACAATTAGAAGAAAAAGTATCATAAATGATTTAATTGAACTGTTTGATTTAATAGAAGAATATAATGTAGGAGGATTAATCTTTGGGTTACCCCTTAGTTTAAATGGAAAAGAAAATAAAAGAACAGAAAAAGTAAGAAAATTTGTGAAGGCTATAGAATTGGAAAAAAATATCAAAATAACATTATATGATGAAAGGTTTTCATCTGATGTAATATTTAAAGAATTAAGAAAAAATCATAACTCTATTTCAAAAATTAAAAAAAAATTAGATCAACAAGCAGCTGCATATATTTTGCAAGGTTTTCTTGATAACTCAAAAAAAAACTAAAATATTCATTGTAATTATATTACACATAATTTACACATAATTTACACATATGAAAAAAATAAATCTGAAAGAAGATCATTTACAAATATACAAAAGAGAAAATTCTAATGTATGGCAAATAAAAATAAAACTACCGCATAAAAAAGCATTAAGAATTTCATCAAGAACAAAAGTTTTGGAAGATGCAAAAAATATAGCATTGCACAAATATAATTTTTTTATCAAGGAAAGAAAAAATATAGATAAGAATTCTGAAAAAAACTTTCAATATAAAAAAATCCATTTAATAGAATCAAAAAATTTAAAAAAAAATGAAATAGAATGTTTTTTAATAGAATCAAACAAATATATTAAATTTAATAAACAAAACATTAAAAAATCAAACCTTCTAAAAGGTCGGACTGTTTTTAATCTTTTTTTTGAAGATTCAACTAGAACTAGAACAAGCTTTGAAGTTGCTGCGAAAAGGTTAGGGGCAGATCTTATCAACGTAGCGTTGAAAGATAGTTCTATAAATAAAGGTGAAACATTGTTTGACACAATGACAACTATTAACTCTATGGATCCAGATGTTTTGATTGTTCGACATCCTGAAGAAGGTATAAGCAAAAAAATTTCAAAAATAGTTAAAGCTTGTGTAATTAATGCTGGTGATGGAAGTCATGAACATCCTACTCAAGCTTTATTAGATGCTTTAACAATTAAAAAAAAGTTTGGGAGCTTTGCTAAATTAAAAATTGCTATTTGCGGTGATATTTTGCATAGTAGAGTAGCAAAATCGAATATAGAAATATTATCAACTCTTGGGGCTAAAATTAATATAATTGGCCCAAAAACACTTATTCCAAAGGATATTCAACAACCCAATATAAAGATTTATAATAATATGAAAGCAGGGTTAAAAAATTGTGATATTGTTATGATGTTAAGAATTCAAAAAGAGAGAATAGTTGGTAAACACATCACCAATGAAAAAGAATATTTTAATAAATTTGGCTTAGATTACAAAAAACTTGGTTATGCAAAAAAGCAAGCGTTTGTGATGCATCCTGGGCCAATGAATAGAGGGGTAGAAATAGACTCTAAACTAGCTGATGATGTTACTCGAAGCTTAATACAAGAACAAGTCTCTATGGGAGTAGCCATAAGGATGGCCTGTTTAGAAATATTAATAAATAATAAGGACAAATATGGGAGCTAATTACTTCATCTTATTAACTATAGTATATTTTTTTGGATCAATTCCTTTTGCTTATATTTTTCCTAAATTTTTTGGCATGGGAGATATAAGAGAGCTAGGATCTGGTAATGTTGGAGCTACCAATGTTTTGAGAACAGGAAACAAAGCACTAGCAATTGTTGTTTTGGTATTTGATATTATCAAGGGATTTGTCCCGCTCATAATTCTAAAAAATTATTATCACAATGATTTATCAGAATTTATTATCGTATTAATTGGGAGTGTAGTGATTCTTGGTCATATTTTTCCTATTTGGTTAAAATTCAAAGGTGGTAAAGGCGTGGCCACCTATATCGGTTTTTTATTTGCAATAAATTATATTTTTGGAATATTTTATATAATTACTTGGTTGTTAATTGCATTATTAAAAAAATATTCTTCTTTGGCCTCTATTACATCATTAGTGTTATTACCTTTTTTCGTAATGTTATTTTCTTATGAGAAAAATCTCATTTATCTTTTAATACTAATAAATTTAATTATAATTTCTAAACATTATTCAAACATTTATCGTCTTATTAATAAATCAGAAACTAAAATTAAATTTTAATTTTTTATTGAAAAATAAAGTTTTTTTTTAAAACTGTTGACGAAACAGAATTTAATTGACAGTTGGCTTTGTTTATATTCATGAACGTTTTAATTGTAGAGTCTCCTTCTAAAGCAAAATCAATAAATAAATATCTTGGTAATACCTATAAAGTCTTGGCTAGTGTTGGTCACGTAAGAGATTTAACAGCAAAAAATGACGCTATAGACACTGAAAATAATTTTCAAATGAAATGGGAAACTAGTGACCGAGGAAAAAAGGTTATTAAAGATATAGCAAATGCAGCTCAAAATTCTGAAAATTTATATCTAGCGACTGACCCTGATAGAGAGGGAGAAGCGATAGCATGGCATGTAGAAGAATTGCTTCGGGAAATGCCTAAATTAGCTAATTTAAATATTCATAGAATAACATTTAATGAAATTACCAAAAATGCAGTTCTAGAAGCTTTGAAAGAACCTAGAAAAGTAAATGAAAACCTTGTTAATGCATATTTAGCAAGAAGAGCGTTGGATTTTCTAGTTGGTTTTAATTTATCTCCAGTTTTATGGAGAAAACTTCCTGGAAGCAAATCAGCAGGTCGTGTCCAATCAGTAGCTTTAAAAATAATTACTGAACGTGAGTTTGAAATCGAAAAATTTAATCCAGAAGAGTATTGGTCATTAAAAGCTATTTTTAATAAAGGACAAGAAAAAGAGTTTGAGAGTAGATTAATAAAATTTAAAGATGAAAAAATAGAAAAATTAACAATTAAAACTGAGTCAGAAGCATCAAACTTTTTAGAAAAAATACAAAATAGTACATACAAAGTTAAAGAAATACAAAAGAAGGAAATAAAAAGAAATCCATATGCAGCATTTACTACTTCAGGTATGCAAATTGAGGCTAGTAGAAAGTTAGGATTTTCAGCAAATCAAACAATGAGAACTGCTCAAAAATTATACGAAGGTACTGAGATTAACGGTGAACCTACGGGCTTAATTACATATATGCGCACAGACAGTGTTACTATGTCAAAGGATGCGATAAGAGAAGTTAGAAGTTTTGTTTTAGAAAAATTAGGCAATGAATATATACCGGCTGAACCTAGAATTTATAAATCTAAAGCTAAAAATGCTCAAGAAGCGCATGAATGTATTAGGCCTACTAATATTAAGTTAAGTCCTGAAGAATTAAAAAAATATTTAAATTCTGATGAATATAAACTTTATGAAATTATTTGGCAGAGAGCAGTATCTTCTCAGATGGCTAGTGCAATTATTGATCAAGTATTAGTAGATATTACCAATGAACAGGATATTATAGTTTTTAGATCTAATGGATCTTCAATCAAGTTTCCTGGAATGCTTGCTGTTTATCAAGAAACTAAAGAAGAAGATAAAAAAGAAGATGAGGATGATAAATCATCTTTGCTTCCTCCTCTTGTTCAAGGAGATCTCCTTAACCTTATTAAAGCAGAAAAAAACCAGCATTTTACGCTCCCTCCTCCCAGATATACGGAGGCTAGTCTTGTAAAAAAATTAGAGGAATTAGGCATTGGAAGGCCTTCAACATATGCTTCAATCATTAAAGTGTTACAAGATAGAAATTATGTATTATTGGATAAAAAAAGATTCAACCCTCATGATAGAGGAAGAGTAGTTTCTGTTTTTTTAGAAAATTATTTTAATAAATATGTAGAATATGACTTTACCGCAGGTTTGGAAAATCAGTTAGATGAAATTTCAAATGGAAAATTAAATTGGAAAGAAGTTATTCAAAAATTTTGGAAAACATTTAAACAATTATGTGATGAGACCATAGGAAAATCCAATAGAGAAATTATTGATGTTTTAGACAATGCTCTTGGGTCTCATTTTTTTCCTCCAAAAGGTGAAGACAAAGATAGAGAATGCCCAAACTGCAAAAATGGAAGGATAGGTTTAAAAGTAGGGAAATTCGGGGGCTTTATTGGATGTTCAAATTATCCAGAATGTAAATATACAGTTCAATTTAATCAAATTACAGATGCAAAAAACGGAACATTAACAAGCCCAAAAGAAATTGGAATTTATCCAGAAACGGGGGAAATAATTACAATTAGAAAAGGTCCTTATGGATTATATATGCAGGTTGGAGAAGAAACAGATGAAAAGAAGCCTAAGAGAGTTTCAATTCCTAAAAACTTTGAACCAAATGAAATAGGGCTAAATACTGCAATCCAGCTATTAGCTCTCCCCAGAAAACTCGGTTTTCATCCAGAAAATAATTTAACAGTAAGTGCTGGTATAGGAATGTATGGTCCATACATCCTCCATAATAAAAAATACAAAGCCTTGGAAAAAACAGATAATATTTTGGATATAGATTTAGAAAGAGCAGTTGAACTAATAGCAAAGCCTACAATAAGAGGTAATGCTACCTTAAAAAACTTTGGTGAGCATCCTCAAGAAAAAAAAGAAATTACAGCCCATGATGGTAAATATGGAACCTATGTGAAATGTGGTAGAATCAATGCATCTTTGCTTGGTGATCAAACCGTGAGTACTTTAAGCTTAGAAGATGCCATAAAACTAATTAATGATAGAAAAGTTAAATTGGGTCAAAAAGTTTCGAAAAAAAAAGATAAAGTAAAAAAAGTAAATAATAGTAAAAAATAATTTTATATTGATAAATTTTTTGAATCAGATACTCTCATGCAAATGAGAGAAAATATTACACTATCAAACATAAGAAAATTTAATAAAAGTTTTAATTCATCTTCATCTAATCAATTAGCAAGAAACGCTTTAATACAAAATGATATCAATAAAGTTGCTGTTCATTGGGAAAATTTTAGTAAAATAAACCATGTTTTTTCTAATACAATTTCAAAGCAATTACCTGTAACAAATCAAAAATCTTCAGGAAGATGCTGGGGTTTTGCAGGTTTAAATCTTCTTAGATTAGAAATTGCTAAAAATTATAACTTATCAAATTTTGAGTTTTCTCAAAATTATTTTATGTTCTGGGACAAATTAGAAAAGGCTAATTACTTTTTAGAAAATATTTTAAAAACCCTTGATCAAAATTACGATAGTCGCCTAATGATGCATCTTCTGCAGGCTCCTGTTCAAGATGGAGGTCAATGGGATATGTTTGTAAACTTAATTGAAAAATATGGCTTGGTTCCCAAATCAGTTATGCCTGAAACAAATCATAGTAGTAAATCTAGTATGATGAATTATTTTTTAACTCATAAATTAAGAGAGTGTGCCTTTATTTTAAGGAAATCAAAAAAACCTAGAACTACAATAAAACAATTGAAAAGTAAGAAGGAAGAAATGATATCTGTAATATACTCGCTACTCTGTATGTTTTTAGGCAATCCACCAACAAAATTTGATTGGTCAATAAAAGATAAGAACAACAAATTTACTAGATTTAATAATTTAGATCCTCTTGATTTTTATCATAAATTTACCAAGGTAAAATTAAAAAATAAAGTATGTTTAATACATGCGCCTATGTCTAACAAAAAAATGAACGAACTTTATACTATAGATTTCCTTGGAAATGTAGTTGGTGGCAATATTATTAAATATGCCAATGTAGAAATTAATGAATTAAAAAAAGCAGCAATAAAATCAATAAAAAATGATGAGGCAGTTTGGTTTGGTTGTGATGTAGGTAAGATGTTCAATAGAGAATTAGGAATAATGGATATGGATTTATATGATTATGAAAAGCTTTTTGATACAAAATTTAAAATGAATAAAGCTTCCCGTTTAGAATACGGCGATAGCGCAATGACACATGCAATGCTTTTTACCGGTGTGGATCTGAAAGGAAATACCCCGACAAAATGGAGAGTAGAAAACAGCTGGGGAGACAAGAATGGCGATAAAGGATATTATCTTATGAGTGATAGTTGGTTTGATGAATATAATTATGAAGTTGTTGTTGACAAAAAATATTTATCTAACAAATCATTAGAAATTTTTAACAGAAAACCTCATAATCTTGAGCCTTGGGACCCCATGGGGGCTCTTGCAGTTAGTTAGGTGAATCCTGAAAATAAAAAAAAATTATGGGGTGAAATTTTAAAAGTAGGAGATTTTTTAAAAAATAAGCTTCCTGATCATCCCAATCATCCCAAAGGTAGAAATTCATATGCTCATGTAGCTTTAGAAATTAAAAATAAATTTGATATGTCTTACAAAGATTTACCAGATGATCAATATGTCAGTGTTTTGGATTTCTTAAATTATATTAAAAAGAATCCTAATTAGGAAAATTTAGTTTTTTATTATTAATAGGTAAAAATACCACCGCCAAAGTAACAAATATCATTAAGGTACAGCTGATATAAAAAAGATTTGTAAACTCTTGTGTTTCTTCATAAATTTTTGAAATTAAAAAAACTGCAATAGGAGCTGATCCAAAAGCAATTATAAATTTAAAACCATAAATTAATCCATGATGTTTTTCAGGAGTCAATTTAGCTAGTAAAATATTTTCAGTTGGTAAAATGCTAGAATTGAACATTGCTGCAATTAAACAAACGATAATTAATGGTAAACCGGTAAAATATGCAATACAGAAAAAACAAGGAACTTGTGCAGCGATACCAATGACATATATTTTTTTTAATGAAAATTTATCTGCCATTATTCCCCCTACAAGAGTCATTAAACCAGCTATGCCGTAGATAGCCCCTATAATGGCTCCTATTGCGAATGTAGATAAATTTTGGATCCTGATATCAAAAACTTTTGGAATGGAAGTTTGCATTATTTGAAATGTTAAGCCTAATGCAAACATTGAAAACAACATAATACTTGCTATTAAAATTAAATCATTAGATAAATTACTTAGATGCAGGTTTTTAGATTTAATATTTTGAAAAGATATATGTTTATTAATAATAAAAATAAAAAGAATTATTCCAACAAATATTGAAACAATCCCAGGTAATATAAAGGCAACTTTCCAATCGAAATACTTTATTAATAAACCTGCTATAAAGGCGCCTGAACCTATCCCTATCCCTCCAAAAATTCCATTGATGCCAAGTGCTCTTCCTTTTTTATCTGAAGAATTAACAACCCAAGCTATTCCAACTGGATGATAAATTGAACATGATAAACCAAGTAAAGAAAGCCCTAGAAATAATAAAAATTTTTCATTACTTAGGCCGCATAAAATTGAAGAAAAACCCATACCAAAAAACATAATAACCATCATAAAAGAGCGGCTCCATTTATCGCTTAACCACCCTGCAGGTAATGCGCCTAAACCGATTAATAGTGCTCCAAGAGTCCAAAGAGAAATCAATTCGTTATAGGTAAAGTTCCATTCTTGTTCGAGTGAAAGAATAATAACAAAATAAAAAGCAGCAAACATATGCATAAATGCATGTCCTATTGAAGAAAAAAAAATAGTTAAACTAGAATTATTCAATTTTTTTTAATTTTAAGGATAAAGAATTTATACAATATCTTAATCCTGTTATGTTAGGTCCATCATTGAAAAGATGCCCTAAATGTGAATCACATGAAGCACAGATAACTTCAGTTCTAATCATGCCATCGGAGTTATCTTGGACTTCGAGTACATTTTTGTTGTTTATAGTTTGAAAAAAACTTGGCCAGCCTGAACCTGAATCAAATTTTGTATCGCTAGAAAACAATTGATTCCCGCAACAAGCACAACAGTAAATACCTTTTGTTTTTTCATGAAGATATTTGCCAGTATAAGGCTTTTCAGTTTCTGATTTCCTCGTAATATTGTACGTTTTCTCATCAAGCGAGCTCTTCCATTCTGTTGCAGATTTTTTAATTTTGTCCATTGTTACTTTTTCTTATAACTAAATATATACCTGTAAATATCAGTAATGCTCCCACAACATGAAATAATTCCAATTTTTCTTTAAGAAATATTATTGAAATCAAACTGCTAAATATAGGAATTAAGCTTAAAAACAAACCTGAATTATTAACTCCTATAATTTTAATGGCTTTAATCCATAATAAATAGGAAACTAAGGCTGGACCAATACCGACATATAAAACAAGTAAAAAGCCATATTGTTCATTTATTGTAAATGATTGATTAATTATAGATTCAAAAATGTAGAAGGGTATAACAAAAATATTGCCAATAAAAAAAATTAAAAATAAAAAACTAATATTATCAATTTCTTTTGGTATTTTTTTTATCATTACCGAATAAAATGCCCAACAAGAAACGCATCCGAGCATCCAAATATCCCCCACAACAAAATTTAAAGAACCTAAATTTAGAATATCTCCTCTAATAATAATATTTACAAAACCTATAAAAGAAATAATAACTCCGGTAAATTGAAGGTAAGAAATTTTTGAATTGTAAATGATTAAAGATAAAATAATAATCATTGAAGGTGCAAATGAAGGCATCAAAGATGAACTGACTACAGAAGAAGTAGTAAGCGCAATATTCATAAAAGTGTTAAATATGGAAACGCTAAGAATAGATAAAATTATAATTATTTTCCAATTTTTTTTAAAAATCTCATATATGAGTTTTATTCTATTAAATACGAGTGGTAGTAATATTATTAAAACAACAAGATTGCGATAAAAACTAAGCTTAATGGGCTCTAAAGTAATAATGCTAGCAATTTTAGCTGCAATGATATTACCTCCCCAAAGGGCGGTTGCAAATATTAAAAAAATATAAGCTGAAATTATTTTGGATTTATCCATTAAAAGCGGTCATTAACTTATCTTCACATCGTTTAGCAATCTCAATATTTTTTTCCTTTATGTAACCGAAACCTCTAATTTGATCAGGGGTAGATGCAATTTCAACAGCTAATGCATAATTTTCTATGGTTAATTTAGAGCAAATTTCTAGAATTCGGTCTTTATAATTATTAATAAGCAATCTTTCAATTTTTCTTTCCTCAAAATATCCAAAGAGATCAAAATAAGTTCCTCTTAAAAACTTAAACATGCTAATGAATTTAAATAAAATCATAATCCAAGAGCCAAAATTAATTTTTAAAGGATAACCAGTAACTTTGTCTTTTGTGCAAAAAATGGGAGGAGATAAATGATAATTAATTTTAAAATTACCTTCAAAAGTTTCATTAATTTTATTTATAAATTCATTATCCGAATAAAGTCTGGCAACTTCATATTCATCTTTATATGACATTAATTTAAAATAATTAATTGCAACAGCATTGGAAAAATTTTTTATGTCAACGCTGATCTTTTCCTCACACTTTTTAACATAATCAACTAATTCCTTATATTTATCAGCATATTTTTTATTTTGATATTTTATAAGAAAATTATATCGATCAACAAATTTTTCATCAAAGTCAGTTATTACTTTTTCTTTTTCATTAATTAGATTTAGTATTTCCTCTTTCATATTTATTGAATGTCTCCCTAATCTAAAAGCATGAATATTTTCATCAATACTAACGCCATTTAACTGTATTGCTTGTTCAATAGCATTTGCTTTAATAGGAATGAATCCTGATTGATAAGCGTTTCCAACAATAAACATATTAGATAAAATAGAATCTCCTAATATTTTGTTTGTAATCGTATTTGAAGGCATAAAATCAATATTATTTTTACCGAGAATATTTATTAAATTTTCTTTCATTTTATCAAATGGAAGGAAAAAATTTTTATCTCTTGTAAATTCTCCAGTCATTATTTCATCGGAATTAATAATTGATTTTGTTTTTTGTTTATCCAAGGTTTTTAATACTTCTGCATCATTGGCTACAAGTAAGTCAAAGCCCATTAATAAATTGGTATCACCATATGAAAGTCTTATTGTACTTATTTCCTTTGGATCATTAAAAATTCTTAAAAAACTTTTAACTGCCCCGCCTTTTTGGGCAAGACCCGTCATGTCAAGAACACCTGATCCTTTACCATCTATTTGCGCCGCTGTAGCTAGTATAGCTCCAATTGTTACTACACCTGTACCTCCAATTCCTGCTATCATAATCCCATATGATTGTTGAATTTCAGGTAAAATTGGTTCAGAAATAGTTGAATTTATTCTTTCTATTAGTGAATTATTAACATTTGTTTTTAATTTAACATCTCCTACAACTGACACAAAGCTTGGGCAAAATCCATCTACACACGAATAATCTTTATTACAATTAGATTGATCTATTTGTCTTTTGCGTCCATATTCCGTTTCTACCGGAACAATTGAAATGCAATTTGATTGTATTCCGCAATCTCCACACCCTTCACATACTTTTTCATTTATAAATATTTTTTTATTTGGCTCAGGTAATATAGATTTTTTTATCCTACGTCTTTTTTCAGCAGCACATGTTTGATCATAAATTATAGCCGTAGTATCATTAATTTGACTGAGCTTTATTTGAACATCAATTATTTCTTTTCTATCATATACTTTTGAATTATTAGAAAATTTATCTCTTGATTTATATTTATTTGGTTCATCTGTAATAATTGCTATTTTTTTAACTCCTTCTGATTCAAGTTGTCTAGACATTTGCGCAACAGTTGGTAATCCATCAAGAGCCTGCCCCCCTGTTAAAGCAACAGCATCGTTATATAGAATTTTAAATGTCATTTTTGTTTTGGCTGCCACAGCATGTCTGATAGATAAAATGCCTGAATGAATATACGTTCCATCTCCCATATTTTGAAAAATATGGTCTGTATTACTAAAAACAGATTCACCAACCCAGCTAGCCCCTTCAGAACCCATCTGCGTAAAACCTTCATTATTTCTTTCCATATTCTGAACTAGATAAGCGCAGCTAATACCAGTAATAGCTCTTGTATTTTCTGGGATCTTTGTTGAGGTATTGTGCGGACATCCGGAACAAAAATATGGAGTTCTTTCAATATTAAGAACATTATTATTGTTCTTAAGTAAATTTTTAAGATTATTGATGTTATTTTGAATTTTTTCAGATGAATGAATTTGACTTATATGTTTGTATAATTTTATAGCTATAATACCTGGATCTAAAGATCCTGAAGAAAGAAATAAATCATTATTTTCTTCGTCTAATTTCCCGATAATTTTAATATTTTTATTAGTATTAAAAAGTATCTCTTTTATCTGGGTTTCAATTAAAGATCTTTTTTCTTCTACAACAATAATCTTCTCTAATCCTTGAGAAAATTCTTCAATAATAGTATTTTCTAAAGGCCAAGGCATTGCTATTTTTAGAAATTTGATTCCAATTTGTTTTGATAAATTTTTATCTATTCCAATTTTTTCAAATGCTAATTTTGTATCTAAATATGATTTACCCGTAGTAACAATTCCAATTTTAGAATTAGGAAAGTTATATTTAATCTCATTTAATTTGTTTATTTTACAAAACTCCTTTACAACTTTAATTTTATGATAATGCAAACGATGTTCTTTAGCTTGCGGAGAATCATTTAATCGAATATTTAAACCTTCGTCAGGTAAGATTTTACTATTAACATCCTTTATTGAATGTCTATTTTCATTTAAATCTACAGTAGCCCCTGAACTGACATTATCATGAACGCATTTTATTCCTATCCAGCAACCACTTTGTCTCGACAAATGAATGCCGTATGATCCATAGTCAAGTATTTCTTGTACGCCACTTGGATTGAAAAAAGGAATCATTGCATCAATCATTGCAAATTCACTTTGATGAGAAGTTGTTGATGATTCACAAATATGATCATCTCCCATGAGTGCAAGAACTCCTCCATATTTAGATGTTCCCGCAAGATTAACATGTTTTAAAGCATCTCCTGCCCTATCAACTCCCGGTCCTTTACCATACCAAATTCCAAAAACTCCATCATATTTACCTTCTCCTCGTAAGTTAGATTGTTGTGTTCCCCATAATGAAGTAGCTGCTAATTCTTCATTTATACCTGGTTGAAATTGAATATTATTAGCATTTAAATAATCAAGATTTTTTAATATTTGCTGATCATATCCACCTAAAGGTGATCCTCTATATCCAGAAATATAACAAGCAGTTTTTAGATTATTTTTATTATCTTTTCTTATTTGTACTAATGGAATTCTTACTAGGGCTTGAGTACCTGTAAGAAAACGAATTCCATTTTCTAATGTGTACTTATCTTCAAGTTTAGTGTCCATCTAATTAAATATAAACTAATTGAATTTATTTTAGTAATGAAATTAAACTTGATGTATCCCATCTATTACCGCCATTTTCTTGAACTTCCTGATAATATTCATCTACAATTTTAGTAATAGGAAGTTTAGAATTGTTTTTTTTAGCTTCATTAAAGCAATAAGATAAATCTTTTCTCATCCAATCAACTGCAAATCCGTAATCAAATTTGCCATCTAGCATAGTACGGTATCTATTCTCCATTTGCCACGATTGTGCAGCACCTTTAGAAATAACCTTTAATACTTTTTCCATATCTAGTTTTGCTTTTTCTCCAAAAGCCATGGCTTCAGATAAACCTTGGACTAAACCTGCTATACATATTTGGTTAATCATTTTGGTTAATTGACCGCTGCCAGATGGTCCAATTAATTCTATAGCCTTTCCATAACTTGAGAGGATGGGCCTAACTTTTTCAAAAGCCTCTTTTTCACCTCCAACCATAATTGACAATTGGCCATTTTCAGCACCAGCTTGCCCTCCTGAAATTGGGGCATCTAAAAAAAATTTATTTAAATCCTGGCATTTTCGAGAATACTCACGTGCTATATCTGCTGACGCAGTTGTGTGATCAACAATGATAGCGCCTTCTTTGGTATTGAAAAGTATACCTTCACTACCATCCATTACCTCTTTTAAATCTTCATCCCTGCCAACGCATATAAATATTGCTTCAGAATCAATAACGGCCTTAGCAGGAGTTATTGCATACCCATCACCATATTCTTTAGACCATTGTTCGGCCTTTGATTGTGTTCTGTTATATACTGTAACGTTAAAATTATTTTTTTTTAAAAATCCCGCCATTGGATAACCCATGACACCCAGGCCAACAAAAGATACTTTATTTATATTCATGTATTTACTCCTTTATCAAATTGATTATTTCATTTTGTAATGTAATTGAACCAGATACAACTAAGTTTTTTTTTTCAATGTTATGTGCGTAAGGTGTTTTGTCAAAATGAATATCAAATCCACCTGCCTCTCTAACAATCAAAATACCCGGTATATGATCCCAAGGCGATAAATTTGAAAGAATAGCAAAATCCCTTATATTTGTAGCTATTTCTAAATATTCAAATCCTATACAGCCATAATTTTTTACTTGTTTGAATTTTGGACGGATTTCTTTCATTTTTAAATCAAATGTTTCATTCCAATATTTAGAGCTAATTGAGCCTGATGCTTCAGATATATTCCGATTATTAGTAATTGTAATTTTTTCATCATTAATAAAAGTTCCCTCTCCAAGTAAAGCTGAGCAGATCTCTTCGGTTAACGGTTTGTAAATCCAAGATTGGATAATTTGGTCGGCAAAAGTTAAAGCTACCATGATTGCAAATTTTTCTTTACCGTTAACAAAATTAGCAGTGCCATCAATTGGATCTACTGTCCAACAATACTGATTTTGCTTGTAGCAATCAAATAGTTTAGAATTTAAAGAAAATTTTTCTTCTCCGACAAAAAGTGAATTTGGTAACAAAGAACACAATATATTATTTAACTTTTCTTCAACAGCTAAATCAACTTCAGTTACTAGGTCTCTTTTGTTCTTAAACTTAACTTCTTCTGATTTTAAATTTTTGAATTTAGGTAAAATAAATTCTTTACTAACTTCAAATAAGATTGATTTAATCTGTTCATTATTAATTTCACTCATTCATAAATGACTTAGAGTACAATTTTGCAAGATTCAAAGTAATATTTCCTATTTTTCCTTTATTTATCAATTTTGAGTCAATTTTAGTTATTGGTGTTACACAACTGCCAGAACTTGTTAAAAAAACCTCATCGGCATTAAATAATTGTTTTTTTGTAAAACTTTTTTCAAAAAGTTTTAATTTAGAATGTTTTATTAGTATTCGTAACGTTTCTCTAGTAATCCCTTTTAATATATCCGTATTACTAGGATGCGTAAAAAGTTTTTTATTTTTTACAATCCATATATTTGACGATGTACCTTCTGTAATTTTATTGTTTTGAATCAAAATTGCCTCATATGCTTTATGTCTTGATGCAAAATTAGCTGCTATAATATTTGGAAGAAGATTAACTGTTTTAATATCTCTTCTTTTCCATCGCAAATCTTCACAGGTAACAGCTTTTTCTCCCTTGAATCCATTGTGTGGTAAATTAAATTTTTTGTGTCTAGCATAAATTATGATATTGGGCTTTAATTTATTTTTATAAACATGTTCTCGAGCTTGAACACCTCTTGTAATTTGTAAATAAATAATGCCATTATTAATTTTATTTAAACTAATTAGTTTATTAAAAATATTTTTTAGTTTGTTTTTATCAACCTTGAAATTAATTAACAATTCCTTAAGAGAATATTTTAATCTTTTCATATGAAAGTCAAAATCCACTAAATGCTTTTTATAAATTGCAACTACTTCGTATACACTATCAGCAAATTGCAAACCTCGATCTTCAATGTGGATTTTAGCTTCGTGAAATTTAATATATTTAGAATTAATATAAGCAATCTTAGGCATAAGGTTGTCTTATAGATAAAAGCCTTTCTAGTGTTTTGATAGTACTTGTTTCACAAAAGAAAACCACATCGTCTTTTTCCTCAAATATAGTTTTGCTATTAGGTATAATAATTTTATCATTCCTTAAAATCGCTCCTACTCTTATAGTTTTAGGTAAATCTAATTGTTCAATATTATGGTTTGCGAAAGATGAATTAGGGAATATTTCTGCTTCTATCACTTCACCAAAACCTTCCCCTATTGTATAATCACTTCTTATGCGGCCTCCTCTTACTTTTTCCAATATTTTTGATATAGTAATTAATTTAGGATCAATTGTAATATCTATACCTATGTTGTTTAATAACGATGAGTAAGAACTGTTGTTGATCAGAGTCATACAATTAAGCGCACCTGCCCTTTTCGCTAACAATGATGCTAAAATATTATTTTCATCATCATTAGTTACAGCTATAACATAACCTGCATCAGATATATCCACTTCTTCTAATATTTGATTATCTAAACCATCACCATTAGTTACAGTGACATTTTGAAGATTAGATGCTAAATATTCCGATCTAGCTTTGTCAAATTCAATTAGATTTGTTGAAATATTATCTCCATTATTTTCAATTTTTTGAGCTAAAGAATAACCAATATTCCCCCCTCCTATAATTACAATTTTTTGTGCAAGAATTTCGTCATGCCCAAAAGCCTTCATAACTTCACTAAAATTATTATTTTCAACAACAATATAAATTAAGTCATTTTTTTCTAATTTTGTATTAGAATTAACAATAAATTTTTGATCACCCCTAAATACAAATAATATATTGGCGAGATAATCATTAAACTGAATAGCTAGTTCTCTTAAAGATTTGCCTAATATATTACAATTTTCCTCGCATCTTAAAGCTATAAGTTTTAATCTTTTATCGGCAAGTTCAACCATATCAATTGTACCAGGTGATTGTAATCGCCTATATAAGGCTTTTGCTACCTCTTCTTCAGGGGAAATAATTGCATCAATTGGCATATCTTTATTAGTATAAAGTTTTTGCCATTCTCCTTTTAGGTAATCTTGTTGTCTTATTCTTGCAATTTTTTTTGGGATATTAAAAAGAGAATACCCAATTTGACAGCAAACCATATTCGTTTCATCACTTCTAGTAACTGCAATTAATATTTCGCACTCTTTGGCTCCAGCTTTTGATAAAATTGATGGTAAACTTGGAGAACCAATTATAGTTTTAACATCCAAATTATCTGAAACTTTTTTTAAACTTTCTTTTGAGTTATCAATAACAGTGACTTCAAAACCTTCTTTAGATAATTTATCAGCAATGCTATAGCCAACTTCACCCGCTCCACAAATGATAGTTTTCATTTTTTAATTATTTTCGATATTTATATTTAATGACTTAAATTTTCTATAGAGAGCTGTGCGCTCCATACCAGTAAAATTTGATATTTTACTAATATTACCATTAAAACGTTGAATTTGCGATATAAAATAATTTCTTTCAAAATTATTTCGAGCTTCTTTAAGGGATAAATCAAAACTATTTTCAATTTTGTGTTTTTGTTCATAATCTCCCATATCCATTGGTAAATTCTCAATTTCATAATTAGAGTTATTATTAAGTTCATGATTTAATATTATGGTTTTTTGAGCATAATTAATGATTTGAGAGATATTACCAGGCCAATGATAAAGTTCTAATTTTGTCTTAGCATTTTGTGAAAATGAAAATTTGTATTTCTTATTTTGGTTATAATAACCTAAATAATATTCACAAATTGGCACTATGTCTTCTCTTCTGTTGTTTATCTCGGGTATCTCTATCTTAATAGTACTCAATCTTTCATACAAATTTTTAATAAAATTACCTTTATTAATTTCATCTTTGATATTTTTATTTGATAAAGAAATAATTTTTTGCTTAAGATATATTTTGTAATTCTTAAATAATTTATTATTTTCTAAAGCTGAAAGTAATTTTTGTTGATAATTTATAGGTAACATATCAATATTATCTAAAATTAGTGTATTGTTATTTGCTTGGACCAAGATATTTTGATTTATGTTTATTTCATCTCCAGAGAACATTTCAGCCAATTCATTTTCAGTAATGTTTTTAAAATCAACAATAAAACACAATAAATTTGAATAAATTGAATTTTGATGAATTAATTGAGATATTAATTTTTTACCAGCGCCAACTATTCCTGATATAAAAACTCTAGAATTAGAATGTGCTATTTTAATAATTTCTTTATTCAATTTCTTAATAAAATTAGAGTTGCCAATTAGGGGGATTTGCTTAATTGTTATTGACTTCAGTTTATTATTTTCTTGAAGCAAATTTGCTGATTCAATAGCTCTTTTTGAAACAATAATTATTTTCTCACTATTAAAAGGTTTTTCTATAAAATCATAAGCTCCACATTTAATTGCATTAACGGCCATATCAACAGTTCCATGTCCACTAATAATGATTATAGGAATTAAAGGATTTAATTCTTTAAATTTTTTTAACAATTCATTTCCATCAAGATCGCTATTTCCAAGCCACACATCAAGTATAATTAAATCTGGTTTAAATTTGGTAAATTTATTTAATGCTATTCTAGAATTGGTTGCGTAATCTGTTATATACTTTTCATCAACTAATATTTCTGATATTAAAAAACAAATATCTTTTTCATCATCAATAATTAAAATTTTAGACATTAACGTAATTCAAATTTTATTAAGCTGGTTGTTCCTGCCATATTTTTATTTTTTTTAATTTTAATAATACCTCCATGGTCTTCAATAATTTTTTTTACTATTGAAAGTCCCAATCCAGTACCTTGATCTTTAGTTGTAAAATACGGTTCAAATAATTTGGCAATTTTATTCTTACCTATTCCAATACCGTTATCTTGTACAGATATCACAATAAAACCCTCTTTTTCAGTTAATTTTACTAAAATTGAAGGATTTGGTATTGTCTGTACTGATTCAACGGCATTTTTAATAATATTGGTAAAGGCTTGAGTAATTTGAAAATTATCAAATTGGTAAAAAATTTCCTTTGTAGGAAGTTCAATTTTGGTATTTATTTTAGGATATGAGTTTGCATATAAGTCAAAAGAGGCTTGTAAAGCTTGTGATAAATTATCAAGTTTCACTTCTGCTTTAGGCATTCTCGCAAATGAAGAAAATTCATCAACTAATTTACCAATAGCATCAACTTGCTTTGAAATAGTTTGCGTTAAAAGACTAACTTCATCTGAATTAATAGATTTATTCTGAATTTTCTTTTCAATTCTTTCGGCAGAAAGCTTTATTGGTGTTAAAGGATTCTTAACTTCATGAGCAATTTTTTTAGCTATATCCGACCAAGCTGCATGTTTTTCTGCTAAAATAAGAGAGGTTGTATCATCAATAGTTACCACATAACCATTAATAATATCATCTTTAATTTCTTTAATTATTCTTAAATTAAGGCTCCTAGAATTATCATTAATATGAATTTCAAATTGAAAAGTTTCAATTATTCTTTGTGATTTCTCAAAATTAATCATTATATCTTTCCATTCAGGGAAAACGGTAATAAAATTTTGATTATCTAAATCAGACTGTTTTTTTCCTAAAATCTTAATTACAGATTTATTGTAAAGATTTATATCAAAGTTTTGATTTAGTGAGATTACTCCAATTGTTAATAAACTTAAAATTGCCTCAATAAAAATCCTCTTATTTTCATCTTCTTCACTTTTAGATAAAATTTCAGTTTGTTTAAATTGAATTTCACTAATCATTTTATTGTAAGATGATAATAAAATTTTAATTTCATCAAATTGGTCTTCTTCAGATACTTTAGCATCAAAATTTCCTTTTGATATTTCATTTGCTGATTCAATAAGATTACTTATAGGTTTTGATAATCTTCTTGCTAAATTAAATCCAACAAGTACTGCGATTAAAATAAAGCAAACTGAAAAAAGAACGAAGATCATTGCGAAAGTAATTTGAATTCCTGCACTTTCTTCTTCTTTGGTTGTATATATCTCGTATGCCCTTTTCGTGTCGTTTATATGATTCCATATGTTGCTATTAAGATCGCGATTTACTTGGATATACAAATTATCAAGGAGAATAATTTTTTTATAAGCCGAAATAGAAGCATTATTTTGTTGGAATATATGAACGATATTTTTATCAAGTATTTTAATTGTTGCTTGATCAGGTTGAGTAAAATTTTTTATATTTTCATCCTTAAAACTAAGCAAAACCTCTCCCTGTCTATTAAAAATATAAATGTTTGCAATAGTGCGTAAATTAATAAATTCACTTAAAGCATTTAGCATAGGATCAATTTTCACTTGATTGTTCTTTATTGTTTTATTGATTTCTCTAACAATTAGTTCTGTATCAGAAATAAGTTCAGCCTGAATTTCATTTTCATAATCTCGAGCAACAATATTGGAATTTACTACAGCATTTTTAACTGCACCTACATACCAAGTACGAAGTTCTAAGTTATAAAATAAAGAAGTAATGATTACAACGCCAATGGCAGGACCCAATGCCATTGCTGTAAATAGGTTAATAAATTTTACATATAAGCGTGATTCATCATAATTATTTTTACGATAAATAAAAATTAATACTATTTGGCGAATAATAATACTTAAAAGAAAAAGTACTAAAATGACATCGACTAGTAAAAAATATTGGAGATTAATGGGATCTTTAACTAGTTGATTATTAGGAAGCAAAAGATAAAAGGTAATAGAAAAACTTAAAATAATCAAAATTATAAGTAAATAAAAAGAAAATTTAGTAATATAAATTGATTTTAAAAACTTAGATAAGTTATTCATTTTAAGAATTTTGTGTCTCTTACAGTGTAAAAAAGTATATATTTAGACCTATTAATTGAATTATTAAAATAAAAAATAGATATATGAAAAATTCACTAATATTGTTAGCAGGTGGAATAGGAAAAAGATTAGGGAATAAGGTGCCAAAACAGTTTGTGAAGTTCGGAAATACCTCTCTTATCGAATACTTTTTGGCACATCTTGATAAATCAATATTTAACAATATAATAATCGCAGTATCTAATAAAAATAGAAAAAAATACTTAAATTCTCTTAAAAAACAATTTCCTCAACATCAAATTTTTTTTACTTTGGCGGGAAAATCACGCCAGGAATCTTCAAATAATGCTCTCAAGAAACTAAAAATAAATAACCCCACAAATGTATTAATTCATGATTCTGCAAGACCAATTGTTTCTAACAAATTAATGCTAAAGATCATAAAATCATTAGAAAAAAATGTTGCTGCTATTCCATTTATTTTTCATTTTGATTTAATTAAAATAAAATTACAAAAAAAAATTAAATTAAAAAACAATCATATACTGCATATACAAACTCCTCAAGGTTTTAAGTATAAAGATATCTTAGAAGCCCACGATCAAACTTCATCAATTAATACAAAAGATGATTCTATATTGATTGAAGAAAATGGAAAAAAAATTAAATTTATAAAAGGTGAAATTTCTAATTTAAAAATAACTACGAAAGATGATATTGAATATTTCAATAAAATAAAAATTAAGGAGTATAGAAGTGGTATTGGTTATGATATTCATAAAATTGATTTTCAATCAAATAAGAAACTTAAATTATGTGGAGTTAAGATAAATCATCCTCCTTTAATTGGTTATTCAGATGCTGATGTGGGCTTTCATGCAGTTTGTGATAGTATTTTAGGAGCTTTATCAATGAAAGATATTGGGCATTTTTTTAGCAATAAAAATTCAAAATGGAAAAATGCAAATTCAAAAAAATTTATTGAATTTTGTGCAAAACATTTAAGAGAAAAATATTTTCGAATTATTAATTTAGATATTAATTTTATATGTGAAAGGCCAAATATTAGCAAAGTTTCAAGTAAAATGAAAAAAAATTTATCTTTGTTACTTAATATATCGTCAAATCAAATCTCAATTAAAGCTACTACAAATGAAAAAATTAGCTTTATAGGAAAAGGAGAAGGGATAGCAGCTGAATCTATTGTACAGATAGTTAATGATTAACTTTTCAAAAATATTTGTAAGTTTATTTTTTGTTGGATATTTTCCGATTGCTTCAGGAACAGTTGGAACGCTTGTATCCTTAATGTTTATTTTTTTATTTCTAAATTATTTTTCAATTTTTACTATAACCATATTTTTTATTTTAGTATCAATTGCCTCAGTGATATTTATTAATATATATTCCGATACAATAAAAAAATATGATGCAAGTGAAATTGTAATAGATGAATTTCTTGGTGTATTATTTATTATTATTTTTTATGATTACTTTAAATTTACTAATGATTTAAATATGTTTATAATAATTTTTATTCTTTTTCGTTTTTTTGATATTTTAAAACCCTTCCCAGCTAATTGGATTGATAAAAATGTTAAAAATGCTTGGGGAGTTTTACTTGATGATATATTCGCTAGTATTTATTGTTTAATCATATTATTTTTTCTTCATGCCATCTTATAAAAAAATAATTAATGAATTAATCAAAAGAAATTTTAGTATTTCAGTTGCTGAATCTTGCTCTGGCGGTCAATTAAGCTCGACTATTACAAAAGTATCAGGGGTTTCAAAAATTTTTAATATGGGCATAATCACTTATTCTAATCAAGCTAAAATCAACCTCCTTAAAGTTCCTATATCTAAAATAATTAAACATGGTTCAGTAAGTAAAGAAGTAGCCTTATCAATGGTGTTAAATTTAGCTAAATTAAGTAAAAGTAAAATATGTATTTCTACTACGGGCATATCCGGCCCATCAGGTGGATCAAAAAATAAACCGGTTGGATTGGTCTATATTGGAATTAAATTTAATAAACAAGTTTTTGTTGTGAAAAATATTTTTATTGGTGATAGAAAAAAAATTCAAAATGATACTGTAAATTGTGCACTTCAAACTATTAAGGAGCTAATCTAAAGTTTCATCAGCTCTTTGTATAAAGGACTCCATCATTTTTGATTCAATTAATGGTAAAAATAATTCTGCCAGTTTTTGGTGAAAATAATTAGAAAACTCAAATTCCAAATTAAATACAACTTTAGATTGATTTTTTTTCAAATCAATAAAATTCCAAATTGTATTCAAATTTTTTAAAGGGCCTTCTATATACTTAGTTTTAATTATTAAAGATTTAGAATCAAAAATAACCTTAGATGTAAATTTTTGAGAGGGAAATAATTTATAATCAACAATCATATTGGCTTTCATTTGTTTCTTACCTTTGACTAAAATTTCAATTTTTGTACACCAAGGGATATAGTCTGGGTATTTTTCTACATCCAAAACAATCGAATACAATTCTAATGCTTTATGATTTACAATTATTTCTTTGTTAGTTTCCTTCATCTAATCAATGAGATTGCAATGATTTTTGCCTAGCTTTTTTAAGTTTTGAAAAGTCTTCAGAGGCATGGTAGCTCGATCTTGTTAGGGGAGTTGAAGACACCATTAAAAAACCTTTTGCATAAGCCATGGTGGCATAGGTTTTAAATTCTTCTGGAGTGATAAATCTTTCAATTTTTGCATGTTTTGCTGTGGGCTGTAAATATTGACCAATTGTTAAAAAATCTACATCAGCAGATCGTAAATCGTCCATCACTTGGTATATCTCTGCCTTAGTTTCTCCCAGCCCCACCATTAAACCCGATTTGGTAAACAGTGAGGAATGCTTTTTCTTCATGCAATTTAACAGTTCCAAACTTATAAAATATCGCGATCCGGGTCTAATAGTTGCATATAAACGGGGTATAGTTTCAAGATTATGATTAAAAACATCAGGTAGAGAGAGTGATAAAATTTTCTTTGCATCCTTTTTTTTATAAAAATCAGGAGTTAGTACTTCAATAGTTGTTTTAGGACATAGATTTCTTAAAGAAGTTATAACATTAACAAAATGTTGTGCTCCTCCATCTTCTAAATCATCACGGTCCACACTAGTAATTACCACATGATCTAAATCAAGCTCTTTTACAGTATTTGCTATTTTTAAAGGTTCAAAGACATCCACGAAATTAGGTTTTCCTGTCTTAACATTGCAAAAAGCACAAGCTCTTGTACAAGTATCGCCTAATATCATAAAAGTTGCATGTTTTTTTTGCCAACATTCTGATATGTTTGGGCAAGCCGCCTCTTCACAAATAGTAATTAAATTATTTTTTTTTATAATATCTCTTGTTTTCTTGAATAAATTAGAAGTGGGTGCCTTTACTCTTATCCATGAAGGCTTTTTCGGTATAGGATTAGTTTGTCGATTAATTTTTTCAGGATGTCGAATTGTCATCAAATTATTTCCATATCACTGCTCTTTAACCATAAATCAAAGGGATCTTCTATTATTTCATGAAAATCATTCAGCAATTTACCTGCAACAGCTCCATCTAGAACTCTATGATCTGCTGATAATGTTGATTTTAACACACTAATAGGTCTAATCTCTTCCTCAATAACACCTGGAATTTTTTTAATCGTTCCAACTGCTAGAATAGAAGATTGAGGAGGGTTAATAATAGCTGAAAATTCAACAATACCAAACATTCCAAGATTGGAAATGGAAATTGTTCCTCCAGTGTATTCATCAGGCTGCAACTTACCAGTCTTAGCTTTATTGACTAACTCTTTGATTTCCTTTGATATTTCAATTAGTCCTTTTTTATCTGCATTCTTCACTATAGGTGTAATTAATCCCTCTTTTAAAGCAACGGCAATAGACACATCAACAGAGCTATATTTTATAACCTGACCTTCTACCCATGATACATTTGTTAATGGGTTTTCCATCTGAGCCAAAGCTAGTGCCTTTACTAGCATATCATTAATTGAAATTTTAGTACCAAAGTTTTCATTAATTTTTTTTCTTAATTGCAGTAGTTTATCAACTTTTGATTCTATAGTTAAATAAAAATGAGGAACAGTTTGTTTTGATTTTACAGTTCTATCAGCAATAATTTTTCTCATAGAACTTGGTGCAGAAATATTTTCTTGGGAAGTCTTTATAGAAGACTGACTAGTTTTTTGATTTTTTAAATCCCTTTTGATTACCCTTCCTCCGGGTCCAGAACCAATGATATTATCTAGTGTTAATTTATCTTTTTTTGCTAAACTTTTAGCATAAGGAGATGCTATAATTTTTTTACCTAATTTTTTTTCAAAAGAAGATTTTTTGACAACATTATTATCTAAAATTTCTTTTTTTTTAATTTTTCCAACTGTATCTTTAGTTTGGTCTTGATCTCCTTCGTTTTGATCTTTGTCATCTCCATCCAATATTGCTATGGTAGAATTAACTGGAATATTCGAAGTACCTTCTTCAACAATTAATTTTTCTACCTTTCCTTCATCTACAGCCTCTACTTCCATCGTAGCTTTATCAGTTTCAATTTCTGCTAATACATCACCAGCTTTAACTTGATCACCTACTTTGATTAACCATTTTGTTAAAGTGCCTTCCGTCATCGTAGGAGACAAAGCAGGCATGGGAATCTTTACAGTCATAAAATTTATTGGATATAGCAGACTTCTTCAATAGCAAGAATAATGTCTTCTACTTGAGGTAAATATTTTTTTTCTAAGACGCTAGAGTAAGGCATTGGCACATCAGCACTATTGATTTTTTTAATAGGAGAATCTAAAAAATCAAAAGCTTCATTTTGAACAATGTTAACAATTTCTGATCCTATACTTGCAAAAGGCCAGGATTCCTCGACTGTCACTAGTCTGTTGGTTTTTTTAACAGACTCAATAATTGTTACTTTATCTAGAGGGCGTATTGTCTGTAAATCAATTACCTCAACGTTAATATCGTGCTTATATTTTAATAATTTAGCTGCCTCCAATGATTTAGAAACCATGATTGAATATGTAACGATTGTTGCATCACTACCCTCTAAAGCAATATTGGCAACTCCAAGTGGAATTTCAAAATTAGTGTCAGCAGGTACTTCAGCCTTATATCCATATAAAATCTCATTCTCTAAAAAAATAACAGGGTTATCATCATCTATGGCTGACTTAAGCAATCCTTTTGCATTATACGCATTAGAAGGGACTACAACCTTTAAGCCAGGGCAATGTGCATACCATGAAGTAAAATCTTGACTATGTTGAGCTGCAACTTGCGATGCTGCACCGTTTGGCCCTCTAAATACTATTGGGCAATTAATTTGACCTCCAGACATATAGAGAGTCTTGGCAGCAGAATTAATAATCTGATCAATGGCCTGCATAGAAAAATTAAATGTCATAAATTCAACTATTGGTCTCAAACCTTTAAAAGCACTTCCGATAGCTAAACCAGTAAATCCTTGTTCTGAAATTGGGGTATCAATAATTCTTTTAGGTCCAAACTCCTCTAATAAGCCTTGGGTTACTTTGTATGCTCCTTGATACTCTCCGACTTCTTCTCCAATAACAAAAACAGATTCATTTTTTCTCATTTCCTCCGCCATTGCATCTCTAATGGCTTGTCGCATTGTAATTAAATTTTCATCTAAAGAAGTATCTATATTTTGTTTTTTTTCTTTCAAGCTACTTTTCTGAACTATATTGTTGGTAGAAATACTAGAGTCTTCATTGTCTTTTGGTTGCTCTGGTAAGTCTTTGTTCTCTTCTTCTTCATTATTGTCACCAGACAAAATTGCTATTGTAGAATTAACTGGTATGGATTGCTCTCCTTCCTTATATAATAACTTTTCAATAACTCCTTCATCTACAGTCTCTACTTCCATCGTAGCTTTATCAGTTTCAATTTCGGCTATAACATCACCAGATTTAATTAAGTCACCTTCCTTAACAAGCCACTTAGTTAAATTTCCTTCTGTCATTGTCGGAGAAAGTGATGGCATCAAGATTTTAACTGACATTTTTTTTATAAATATACGTTTGTGTACAAATCTTCATCTGCAGGAAAGGGGCTGTCAAGAGCATAATCAGCTGCATCTTTTATTTCCTTTATGATTTTTTTATTAATATTTTCTAAATCTTTTTTTGAAGCTATTTTTTTTTTAATAATTTCCTGAGAAGCTATCTCCAAAGGATCGTTTAATTTATAGTTTTCTAGTTCTTCTTTGGATCTATATTTTGCAGGATCTGACATTGAATGGCCTCTGTACCTATAAGTTTGCACTTCTAGAATATATGGACCGTTGCCTTCTCTCACAAAGTCCCCTGCTTTTTGGGCTGCGTCAATAACTTGAAAAACATTCATTCCGTCAACAATAGTGCCATTAATTCCAAAAGATTCTCCTCTTTTATATAGGTCGCTTCCAGCAGCTGCCCTATTAACCGCAGTACCCATTCCATACATATTATTTTCAATAATATATAAAACAGGTAAAGACCATAAAGCCGCTAGATTAAATGCCTCAAATACTTGGCCATTATTCATTGCTCCATCACCGATATAAGTTCTACAAATATTTTTTTGATTTTTATATTTAAGAGTAAATGCAATTCCTGTGCCAATAGGTACTTGTGCTCCGACAATCCCATGACCGCCATAAAAATTATTTTCTTTTGAAAACATATGCATAGAGCCCCCTTTTCCACCCGAATAACCATTACTTTTGCCAGTTAATTCAGCCATAATTCTTTTTGGCTCCAAACCCCTTGCAATCATATGTCCATGATCTCTATAAGATGTTACTACACTATCATTATTTTTTATGGTCATTAAAACACCCACAACAACGGCTTCCTGACCTATATATAAATGGCAAAAACCGCCTATATGACCCATTCCATACAATTGTGATGCACGCTCCTCAAACCTTCTGATTTTAAGCATATAGGTGTAAATTTTAATATAATCTTTTTTTAATAGTTTTTTCTTCATTTGTAAATTTTTGTAAATTTTAAATAATAAATTTGTAAATATTTGTCAATAAATTATTATTCAAATATAATTAAAACTTCGTTTTCACTAACATAGCCTGTTTTTTGACGAATTTGCTCATCAAGAAAATCCAAATCTATAGTATTTGTCTGCAATCTTTTAATTCTATCAGTTAATAAAGAATTTTTCTTTTGAAGTGCTGACAATGTCAAGTGGTGTTGGATATTTTGATTTCTAATTTTATAATAAGAAACTATCCCTCTCTCTCCATTTAATAAAAAATAAAATAAATATAAAAAAATAAAAAAAGAAATTAATAACGAAAAAAATAAATATAGTTTATTTTTAAGTGCCAAGGATTTATTCATTTTGATATAATAATTTAAATTAAATCAGAATACATGGGTTTTTGTCAATATCTAATGATTTGCCTACCTGCAAATTTTGCCTCATTTCCAAGAATCTCTTCAATTCGAAGTAATTGATTATATTTTGAAGTCCTATCTGTTCTTGATAAAGAACCAGTTTTTATCTGACCAGCTGCAGTTGCCACTGCTAAATCGGCAATAGTGGTATCTTCTGTTTCACCAGAGCGGTGTGAAATTACATTTGTATAACCATTTTTTTTGGCTAAATTTATTGCATCTAAAGTTTCTGACAGAGTTCCAATCTGATTAACTTTTACTAAAATTGAGTTAGCAATTTTTCTATTAATCCCTTCTTGCAATCTTTCTATATTTGTAACAAATAAATCATCTCCTACTAATTGCGTTCTGGCTCCAATTTCTTTAGTAAGATTTTCCCAACCTTCCCAATCATCCTCTGACATACCATCTTCAATAGAATAAATTGGGTATGTAGAACTTAAAGCTTTTAAGTATTCTATCATTTCATCAGAAGATAAAATCTTATTTTCTCCTTTAAGATAATATTTAGAATTTTCATAGAATTCAGTAGAGGCAACATCTAAAGACAACACAATATCTTTATTCATTGATAATCCTGCAGAATTTACTGCTTCAATTATTAATTCAATCACTTCATTGGAGGAATTAATATTTGGAGCAAAACCACCTTCATCCCCTACATTAATATTTAATCCTTTAGATTTTAATTTTGATTTTAAAGAATGAAATATTTCACAACCATATCTAATCGACTCACTAAAATTAGGAGCTCCTATAGGAGCAATCATAAATTCTTGTATATCTACACTGTTATCTGCATGTGACCCACCATTTACTATGTTCATCATCGGCACAGGTAAAACAAAATTGTTATCTTTAGACAGATATTTAAAAAGTTCTTCTTTTTTTTGAAATGCTAGCGCTTTAGCATAAGCTAGACTAAGAGCTAGAGTTGCATTAGCCCCTAAATTTGATTTATTTTTGGTTCCATCAATAGATAGTAAGTTTTCATCAAAATCATAAAAATTATCAAAAGACTGATTTATTATTTTAGGGGCTACAATCTCCAAGATATTAGATATAGCTTTTAAAACCCCCTTACCTCCATATCTACCTTTGTCATTATCCCTTAATTCGATTGCTTCATGCTTACCTGTTGAGGCACCAGAAGGAACGGAGGATCTTCCAAAAGAATTGTCATCGAGATATATATCACATTCAACAGTTGGGTTTCCTCTGCTATCCAAAATTTCCCTTGCTTTAATATTCTTGATAATTGCCATTTCTCTTCACTATCTTTTAAATCACTAAGATTTAGACACGTTATCTAATTCTATTAATTTTAAAATTAAGGATTTTAAGTCTTTAACATTGAGCATATTTGGTCCATCACTTGGAGCATTATCAGGGTCATCATGCGTTTCTATAAAGATGCCAGCAACACCTACAGCTATGGCCGCTTTAGAAAGAACCGGTATATACTCGCGTTTACCACCACTTTTCATGCCTAATCCTCCTGGTTCTTGTACAGAATGTGTTGCATCAAAAATTACTGGATATTCGAAACCTTTCATTATTTCAATTGACCTAAAATCACTTACTAAATTATTATACCCAAAAGAAGTTCCTCTTTCTGTTAAAAGTATCTGATGGTTATTAGTAGTATGAATCTTTTCTATTATATTAGGCATATCATGAGGTGAAAGAAATTGGCCTTTTTTGACATTAATTATTTTTTTTGATTTACCAGCAGCAATTAATAAATCTGTTTGACGACATAAAAATGCAGGAATTTGAATTATATCTACAATATCACTTCCAGATATTTCATTACATTGGGTTTCATTATGAATATCAGTTAGAATTGGACAATTAATATTTGATTTAATTTCATTAAAAATTTCTAAAGCTTTGAATAAACCAACTCCCCTTGTACTTTGAATACTTGTTCTATTAGCTTTATCAAAACTGGATTTAAAAATAAAATTAATTCTTGTCTCTTGGCAAATTTCATAAATTAGCTCTGCCATCTTCATAGTATGATCTCTGCTCTCAATTAAACAAGGGCCTGCAATAAGACAAAAAGGGTTTGAGTTTGAAATTTCAAAATTATTTATTTTAACTTTTTTCATTTTTTTTGTTTTTTACTGCTGCTTCAATAAACGAAACAAACAAAGGATGTGGACTTTGTGGCCGAGATTTTAACTCAGGATGAAATTGCACACCAATGAACCAAGGATGTTCTGTAGACTCTAATATTTCTGGCAATAAATTATCAGGGGACATGCCTGAGTAGCAAAAATTATTTTTATTAAATAAATCCATATATTTTGTGTTTACTTCATATCGGTGTCGATGTCTTTCAGAAATCTGAATAGTATCGTATATTGAATAAACTAAAGAACCTTTTTTTAAATTACAAGGATAAGAGCCCAATCTCATTGTCCCCCCTTTATCACTTTCTTCGGAACGTGTGAATTTAGTATTATCTCTGACCCATTCTGTCATCAAACCTATAACCGGATTATTGGTTTTTCCAAATTCAGTAGAATTAGCGTCATTTATTTTTAAAACGTTTTTAGCAATTTCAATAACAGCCAACTGCATTCCAAGACAGATACCAAAATAGGGAATATCATTTTCTCGAGCAAATGTAATGCTACATAATTTGCCATTAATACCTCGCTCTCCAAAACCGCCGGGAACTAAAATACCATGGACCTTAGTAAGTTCATTTCTTATCTCATTATTTTTAAGACGTTCTGAGTTAATCCAATTAATGCTAACAGAGGTTTCATTAGATAGCCCTCCGTGAATTAAGGCTTCGTTTAAAGACTTATAACTATCTTTCAGGTCAGTGTATTTTCCTACTACTCCAATCGTAACATCATTAGTAGTATTTTTAAATTTTTTAACCACTTCATCCCAAGCACTTAATTTTAAAGGATATTTTTTAGGATCATAACCTAATTCATTTAACAAAGCTGTATCTAAACCTGCTTTACAATATAACGATGGCACTTCATAAATAGAATTTGCATTCATCGCTGGAATTACATTTTCTTTTTTTACATTGCAAAAAAGAGATATTTTTTTTAGCGCTTCTTGATCAATTGATTTTTCACATCGACACATAATAATATCAGGTTGAATACCTGCGTTTAATAATTCCTTCACCGAATGTTGAGTTGGTTTTGTCTTCAATTCACCTGCAGAAGATATGTAGGGTACATAAGTCATATGAATTAAAGAAGATGAGATTTTTCTATCGTTACGTATTTGTCTGATAGCTTCCAAAAAAGGAAGTGATTCTATATCACCAACTGTACCTCCAATTTCATAAATAACAATATCTTCATTTTTAAGGTCACTATGAATGAAACTTTTTATTTCATCCGTAACATGAGGTATGACCTGAATAGTAGATCCCAAGTATTCACCTCTTCGCTCCTTGCGAAGAACATTAGAATAAATCTTGCCAGAAGAAATGCTATCAGATTTACTTGCAGAAAGATTGGTAAATCTTTCATAATGTCCCAGATCCAAATCTGTTTCAGCGCCGTCATCAGTGACAAAAACCTCACCATGTTGATATGGACTCATTGTACCCGGATCAACATTTAAATAAGGGTCCAATTTTCTTATTCTGACTTTAAATTTTCTAAGCTGTAGAAGAGAGGCAAGAGAAGCTGAGGCTAAACCCTTACCCAAAGATGAGACAACCCCACCCGTAATAAAGACATAATGCATTACGGAATACCGTGATACATAAATGAAACAATTATATCAAGTTAATTTTACTTAATTATTATCTGGAATTGACGGTTCTTCTGAAGTAGAAATTTCAGGTAAGGATTCAAGAATATTTTTATCGGAACCAACAGAGGCAGTTATTGTTAATACTACACTCATAACCATAAACAAGGCACCTGTAATTGCTGTCAAACGAGATAATAAGTTTGCTGATCCACGAGCTGACATCATTCCACCCATACCACCTCCTCCACCTAGTCCCAATCCTTCATTATCAGAACCTTGGAGTAAAACGAGAGCAACAAGCAATACTGCCAATATTATTTGAATAACAATTAATGTTGTCATGAAAACCTTATATTTATCTAATTAAGTTATTCAAGATTAATCATCAAGAATTCATTATTTTCTTATATTCTAGAGCGTCTAAAGACGCTCCTCCAACCAAAACCCCATCTACATTTTTTAAATCCATAATTTCTGAAGCATTATTTGAATTAACAGATCCTCCATAAAGTATTTTATAGTTTTCAATATTTTGAATTTCATTTTTAATAAAAGAATGAATATTGTCAATTTCTTCTAAAGAAGGGATTTTACCTGTTCCAATCGCCCAAATAGGCTCGTAAGCAATAATTACAAAATCCTTTGTAGCATTTTTTGGAACGCTCTTTGAAATTTGAGTATATATAATATCTTTTGTTAAATTCTGATTTTTTTCCTCAAAAGTTTCTCCAATACAAATAATTGGATTGATATTATTTGCAATTAAATTCATAGCCTTAATACAAACATCTTCATTTGATTGTCCAAATATTTGTCTTCTTTCAGAATGACCAATAATACAAAACTGACACGAAGCATCTTTAAGCATTGTCGCACTTACCTCTCCTGTATAAGCGCCCTCACTATAATTAGAACAATCTTGTCCACCCAAAAAAAGAGGGTTTAATCTACCAACTAACTTGTGAAAATATACTGATGGTGTACATATAATTCCACAATTATTAGAGTTTTCTAATTTGCTACAGTTAAGTTCCTGCAAATATTGTTCAATAAAATGAATTGAACCATTTAATTTCCAATTTGCTACAATTATTCTATCAAATTTGTTAATTTCGAGCATATTTTTACTTTCCCTTATAGAAAGTATTATTATACAACCAACGCCGTAAAAAAGAAATATGTTTAGAAGTCTAGGAAAATCTAAAATTGCGTTTGTGCTTGCTATATTATTTGGCATCAGTTTATTCTTTTTTAAAGGGGGCTCACGTTACTCAAATTTATTCAATTCAGATACGGTTGTCGCAACAGTTTCAGGAACGCCAATCTCAACATCTAAGTTTAACAGAACTATGCAAATGAATATAAATAAATTTAATCAAATGTTAGGCAAACCTATAACAGGGGATGAAATTAGATCTTTTCAAATACATTCACTTTCTTTGGAAGCTTTGATTAATGATGCGGTTTTTGAAAACGAATATGATAGTATTAAATTAATAATTGATGAATCCGTTATTGCTCAAAAAACTAAAGAAAGGATACCACAACTATATGACAAAAATAATAAGTTAAATGAAACTTATTTGAATACATTCTTGAAACAACAGCAATTAAAGATTGAAGACATTGTTCAGATAATTAATTTTGAGACAAGAGATGAATTTGTAAATAATGCCTTGTTTAATATTAATTATCCTCAATATTTTTCAAGTAAAATTGATAATTATAATAATCATTCAAGAAAAATTTCCTATATTGAATTTCTTCTAGAAGAGGTAAATATTGAAAATGATATTCAAAAGTATGCACTAAATATGAAAGAAGAATTAGAAAAATATTATGAAAACAATATTAATCAATATATGTCCAAAGAAAATAGAAATGTAGAGTATATAATATTTAACAAAAAAAAATATGCTGATAATTTTGTCCCAACAAACTTTGAAATTAAAGAATATTTTAATGCAAATAAAGAATTATATTATCAAAAAGAAAAAAGAAGTTTTACTCAATTTAATTTTAAAAAACTAGAAGAAGCAAAAAATTTTAAGTCTAAAATACAAAATTTTATAAACCCCTCTGATATATTAAAGATTGCTGAGGAAAATAATATTCGTTTTAGTGAATTTGAAAACTTAATAGCTGATGAAATGTTGGAGGAAATTTCTAAACCACTTTTTGAATTAAATCAAAATCAACAATCTAAAATTATTGAAACGTCTATTGCAAAACATATCATTATACTTCAATCCATAGAACCTGAAAGGCAACTAAAATTTGACGAAGTTAAAGAAAATATCAAAAACACTATAACTGCAATTGAATTAAATAATTATTTTACTGATATCAAAAATCAAGCATCAGAGAAAATACTTAATGGAAAATCACTAAGTGAAATTGCAAATGATTTTAATCTTACAATTAGTTTAATAAATAACATTACACAAGATTATGATCAATATGACCAATCAGAAGAAATAATAATCTCCAGTTTAATACCTGCCGCTTTCGGATCAAATAAAGATTTTGTCAGCGATCTTATCGATATAAATAATGATTATGCTTATATATTTAATGTAAAAAAAATAACGCCTTCCACGCCATTGGATATTACTTCTATTCAAGAAATTTTGTTAAATGACTGGAAAAAATCAAAAAAAATAGAAACAATTAATTCTGATGTAAAAATAAATAAAGATAATAATAATTTCTTTTCTCAATTATTAAGTACATATCAATTACAACCTAAAGAATTAATAATTAATAATAATTTTAATGAATTACCAAGAAGTTTTATTGTAGAAGTATTGGAAGGTGAAAAGGGACAAAATATTCAATATATTGATAATAACTTAGTTCATATTGCAAAAATTATTGATATTACGATTCCAGATGAAAAAAACGATAATATATCGATTTCTATGGCAGATGATTTAAGAGGGTCTTTTGGAGGAGAATTATATAAAAATAAAAATATGTCCACAAATGACAGTCTAATTAATGCAATCATACAACAGTACTAATGGATGTAATCAATAAGAATAAATTTATTGAAAATTACATCTCAGGTATTCCTCAAATCATTCAGAAGGAATTAATTGCTGATATAGAAACCCCTATCTCTGCATTACTTAAAATTTCTAATAAAGAGAAATATTCTTTCCTTCTTGAATCTGTTGAAGGAGGTGATCAAAGAGGAAGATTTTCTTTATTAGGATGTGATCCAGATATAATATGGGAAGTTAATAATAACAAAGTTGAAATCACCTCTTTGGATAATAATTTAGATTTATCATTTTTATCAAAAGAACCTATTACATCGTTAAAAGAACTTCTCAAATTTTCAAAAATTGACAAAGATAAAACTACTCCTCCTTTTCCAGTAATGGTGGGATACCTTGGTTATCCAATGATACGATTAATGGAAGATATTAAACTAAAAAATCCAGATCAAATAAACATACCAGACGCAGTAATGATTAGGCCTAAACTTGTTGCTGTATTTGATAATATTAAAGATACAATAAATGTTATGACCTCTATTTACCCTGATAAAAAAGTTAATCCTGAAAAAGCTTTTAATAAAGCATGGGATTATGTGAATGCAGCAATTGAAAAATTAAATAAAGAAATTCAAATAATTACAATCGAAGATGAAAATAAAGAAAGACTAATCACTTTTAAATCTAACTATACGAAAGAAGAGTATTTTAAAATTATTGAAAAGGCAAAATCGTATATTCGCAAAGGTGATATTTTCCAAGTAGTTACATCACAACGTTTTGAATCAGTATATTTTCTGGATGCTGTTACTTTGTACAGATCTCTAAGACGTTTGAATCCATCTCCTTTTTTAGTAAATCTTAACTTTGATACTTTTGGTTTAGTAGCTTCAAGCCCCGAAATATTAGTAAGGCTAAGAGATAATAAAATCACTATACGACCAATTGCTGGAACACGTAAACGGGGTAAAAATTTGACTGAAGATTTAAAATTATCAAAAGATTTATTAACTGATGAAAAAGAATTGGCTGAACATTTGATGTTGTTAGATCTTGGAAGAAATGATGTGGGAAGAGTAGCAAAAATAGATACAGTTAAAGTTACAGAAAAGATGATAATTGAATATTACTCGCATGTTATGCATATTGTTTCTAACGTCGAAGGTACAATTGACTCAAAATATGATGCGATTGACGCATTAATATCAGGCTTTCCTGCTGGTACAGTTTCTGGTGCGCCAAAAATAAGAGCTATGGAAATTATTGAAGAGTTGGAAAAAATTAATCGAAGTTTTTATGGTGGTGCTATGGGTTATTTTGACTCTAATGGACAAATGGACACTTGTATAAGTTTACGCACAGGATTGGTAAAAAATAACAAATTATATATTCAGGCAGGTGGTGGAATAGTATTTGATTCTGATCCAGAAAAAGAGTTTCAAGAAACAATAAATAAAGCTAACGCACTAATTGCAGCGGCAAAAGATTCTTATAGGTATAGATAGATGATAATTTTAATTGACAACTATGATAGCTTTACTTTCAACGTTTTTCATTATCTAAGTGAAATTGGAGCTAAAGTTAATGTATATAGAAATGATAAAATTACTTCTGAAGAAGTATTGGAAAAAAAACCAAAGGCAATTGTTTTATCTCCAGGCCCCAAAACCCCTGATGACGCTGGAATTTGCCTGGATTTAATTAAAAAAAATATACACCTACCTATGCTTGGAATTTGTTTAGGTCATCAATCTATCGCTCAAGCATATGGGGCTTCTATTGTAGAGTGTGATGAAATAATGCATGGTAAAATTGATAAAATTGAACATTCTCAACATTCATTATTCAAAGGAGTTTCAAATATTTTTGAAGCAACCAGATATCATTCTCTAATAATACAAAACCAATCATTACCAAAAGAAATAGAAGTTATTGCTAAAACAAAAAAAAATATCATTATGGGAATAGCTCATAAAGAAAAAAATATATTTGGTTTGCAATTTCATCCAGAAAGTATTGGAACAAAAATTGGTAAATCAATTTTAACAAATTTTTTAAATATTATTAAATATGAATCTTAATTTAATTAAAGAAAAAATTTTTAATTCTAAAAATATCTCCGCTAATGAAACGAAGTTTATTTTTGATCTAATTATGAATGGTGAAATTTCAGAAGTAGAGGCAGCGGGTATCTTAATAGGGTTAAAAACAAAGTCAGAAAGCAAAGATGAAATACTAGGCGCAGCAAAATCAATGCGTGAAAAATCATTAAAGATATCTTCTCCTGAAAATACTATAGATACCTGTGGAACAGGTGGTGATATGAGTGGCACTTTGAATATTTCCACTAGTGCCGCAATTGTGGCAGCAAGTGCTGGTGCTAAAGTCGCAAAACATGGTAACCGTTCAATTAGTTCCAGATCTGGATCTGCAGATATGCTTGAAAAAATTGGATATAAAATCTCCGCAGATCAAAGTTATCTTGAAAACTCATTGTCAAAAAATAATTTTTGTTTTTTATTTGCTCAATACCATCATTCTGCAATGAAGCATGTTATAAATGTTCGCAAACAATTAGGTACACGAACAATTTTTAATTTACTTGGACCATTGACTAACCCAGCTAATACGAAAAAACAATTGCTTGGAGTATTTGATAGCAAATGGGTAAGAATTCATTGTGAAGTTTTAAAAGATTTAGGATCCAATCATGCTCTAGTTGTTCACGGAGAGGATGGTTTAGATGAAATTTCTTTAAGTGCCCATACTAAAATAGCAGAATTAAAGGATGGCCTGATCACAGAATATGTTTTTAATCCTCAAGATTATGGTTACGCATTAATAAAGAATTCGGATATTCAAGGTAAAGATCCTGATTATAACGCAAAAACTTTTATGCAAATGTTGGAAGGTTTGAATAAAAAATTTCAACATATTGTTGAATTAAATGCTGGTGCGGCTTTATATTTATCTCAACAATCAAAATCTTTTAAAGAAGGTTTTAAATTGGCCAGACATGTAATTGAAACAAATATAACAAAACAGTTTGTAAAAAAAATAATTAAAAATTAATGGATGAATTATTAAAAGATATCTGTCAAAAAAAGAAGTATGAACTAGAAAGGACTAAATCAAAGTGTTCATTTCAAACCCTTGAAAAATTATTACCTAAAAAAAATAATCGAGGATTAAAAAAAATACTTAATGATTCGCAAAAAAATAAAAATATAAATATTATTGCTGAAATTAAAAAAGCAAGTCCTAGTGCCGGTGAAATAATAAAAGATTATGTACCTGAAGATATTGCCACCCAATATGAGAAATCAGGAGCTGGGGCTATATCAATCTTAACTGAAAGTTCTTTTTTTAAAGGAAATATTGAGCATTTATCTACTATTAGTCAAAAAACAAATATTCCTCTTTTAAGAAAAGATTTCATTATAGATGAATACCAAATATTAGAAAGTAAAATTTATAAAGCAGATGCTATTTTATTAATAGCAAGTGTCTTGAACGATAAACAAATAATAAAGTTTATTAAAATAGCTGACGAAATTGGTTTAGATTGTATAATTGAAACTCATTCTGAAAATGAATTGAAACGAGCAATAAATATTGATTACCCTATTATTGGAATTAATAATAGAAACTTAAATAATTTTACGGTTGATATAAATAATACACTTAAATTAATTAAAAAAGTACCAAACGATTTTACCATAGTTGGAGAAAGTGGAATTAAAAAATTTCAGGATATAAGATTGTACAATGATGCAGGAGTATATAATTTTTTGATTGGCGAATCTATTTTAACTTCAAAAAATATACAGAAAAAATTCGATGAACTTTTAAATAAATGATCACACATCTTAGTAAAAAAAATAAACCTCAAATAATTGATATCAGTAAAAAAGAAATTACTAAAAGAACTGCAACTGCGCAAGGTTCAATTATATTTTCAAAAAAAACATTTAAAAAATTAGAAAAAATGCAAACAAAAAAAGGTGAGATTACAAACGTCGCTATTTTAGCTGGTATAATGGGGGCAAAAAAAACAAGTGAATTAATACCTCTATGTCATAATATTGATATTACTAATGTTGATATCAAAATAACTACTAATAAAAAATTATCAAACTTGGTAATCATTGCTTCAGTTAAATCTACAAGTAAAACGGGTGTAGAAATGGAGGCGTTAACTGCAGTGAGCATATCCTGCCTTACAATTTACGATATGTGTAAAAGCTTAGATAAAAATATTATTATAGATAAAATTAAATTAATTTCAAAAAAAGGTGGTAAATCTGATTATTTAAATGATTAATTTCTGATCAAACTTTTGAATAATAGCTAAAAATCAAGAAAAAAAAGAATATTATTGAAACATTATAGGAACAGATATAGAACATATATATGCTTACCAAGAAACAAAAAGAGCTTTTTGATTATTTAAGCAACTATATTGCTAAAAATAGTATTTCTCCTTCTTTTGAAGAAATGAAAAATGCTGTTAATCTTAAATCAAAATCTGGCATCCATAGGCTAATTACTAGTTTGGAGCAAAGGGGGTTTATTAAAAGACTAAAGCATAAAGCAAGAGCTATGGAAATTACTAAAACTCTCACAAATAATTTTATTAATATAAATCATGACAAGAAATTAAACTCTATTGAAATACCCTTATTAGGATCAATTGCTGCTGGTGATCCTATGGAGGCAATTGAAAACCCCAATGAATTCGTTACCGTTCCTTCGACTTTTTTATCTCCCCACAATCAATTTTTTGGACTAAAGGTTAACGGCTTATCTATGATAGATAAGGGAATTTGTGATGGAGATATTGCGATTATTAAAAAAACAAATTCTGTTCTTAACGGCAAGATTGCAGCAGTGCTAACAAGAGATAATGAAATTACTCTTAAAATTATAAAAATAAAAAATAATACAATTCACTTAATTCCAGCAAATAAAAGCTATACTGAAAAAGTATTGAATGTTAATGAAGTTCAAATTCAAGGAGCGCTAACTGGAATTATTAGAAAATATAACTAATAATAAAAGTATTTTTAAATTATAAGGTTTGCAATGAATGCAATTATAACGCGCTTTGCCCCCTCACCTACTGGAAATCTACATATAGGTGGAGTACGTACAGCTTTGCTTAACTATGTAATAACACAAAAAGCTAAAAAAAAATTTCCTAAGTCAAAATTTTTACTAAGAATTGAAGATACTGACAAAATAAGATCTAATAATGAATTTAAAAATAACATTATTGATGAATTGAACTGGATGGGATTTCATCATGATGATGAACCATATATTCAGTCAGAAAGAATCAAACGTCACCAAGAAGTAGCATTAGATTTATTAGAAAATAATAAAGCCTTTAAATGTATATGTAAACCGGCAGAACTAGAAAAAAAAAGAAATGAGAATATGAAGAAGCATACAAACGTTAAAAGACTATGCACAAAATGCGAAAATAGTCATGATGTTCAGAAATTAAAAAATGGTTATGTTATAAGAATTAAAATACCCAATTCAGAAAACATAACATTAACTGATTTAGTTCAAGGAGGCATAACAGTAGAAAATCAGGAGATAGATAATTTTATCATATTAAGAAATGATGGAACGCCTACTTACATGTTAGCAGTAGTAGTGGATGACTTTGACATGGGAGTAAATTTAATTATTAGAGGTGATGATCACTTGAATAACTCTTTTAGGCAATTTTATATTTATAAAAACATGCATTGGCCAATTCCTCAATACGCACATATCCCTTTAATTCATGGAGAAGATGGTAAAAAACTATCAAAAAGACACGGAGTTTTAAATATAAGCGAATTCAAAGAAAAAGGATATTTGCAAGAAGCGATTATCAACAATTTAATTTTATTAGGTTGGGCTCCTTCAAATGATGATGAAATTATATCATTGGAAGAAATAATAAACAATTTTGAAATTAAAAATTTATCTAAATCGTCAAGTATTTTTAACTATGATAAACTAAATTATTTTAATTGTTATTATCTAAGAAAAGATACCAATGTAAAAAAATTTCATGATTATTCTCAAACAAACCCTCAATTAAAAACTTTTTATAGAAAAGATAAAGAAAAATTAAAAAGAATTTTTAACATTTATAAAACAAAAATAAATTATTATAAAGAATTAGAGAATATATCCCCAATTTATTTTGAAGAAAACTTTGTAACTAAAAAAAACATTTTACTAAATAAAGAGTTTAAAGAGCTATTAAAAAAATGTATTATTTTATTAGAAAATTTAGATTTATGGGAAAATATAAAGATTGAAGATTTAATAAAGAATTTTATAAATACTAATAAAATTAAATTTATTTCTTTTGGCAAACCTCTAAGATTTACATTAATTAATTTAGAAAATGGCCCTGCAGTTAGTGATATTTTTTTTATTTTAGGCAAAAAAAACTCTATTTTAAGATTAAATAACTATATAAAAGGCTAATAATTTTATGACAGATTACGAAGAAAATAAATCAATAAATAAGCCTTTTACACTGTTCAATAATGAGACTGGTCAATCTATTGAGATACCCATTTTATCTGGAACTGAAGGTCCCAATGTTTTGGATATACGCTCACTTTATAAAGAAACCGGAATGTTTACATATGATCCAGGATTCACTTCAACGGCCTCATGTGAGTCCTCAATAACATATATAGATGGCAATAAAGGAATACTTAGACATAGAGGTTACGATATTAATGATTTAGCAACTAATAGTGATTTTCTTGAAGTTTGTTATTTATTATTACACGGAGATTTACCGTCTCCGACAGATAAAATTAAATTTGAAAATGTTATTTCCAATCATACAATGCTTCACGAACAAATCATGGATCTATATACAGGATTTAGAAGAGACGCTCATCCAATGGCAATTATGGTTGGTGTAGTAGGAGCGTTATCTGCTTTCTATCATGATAGTACTGATTTTTCCGATATTAATCAGAGAATGATTGCTTGTCATCGTTTAATAGGAAAAATTGCAACTATTGGTGCCATGGCTTACAAATATTCAGTGGGTCAGCCCTTTGTGCACCCAAGAAATGAATTATCTTATGTTGAAAATTTCTTGCATATGACTTTCTCAGTTCCTACAGAAAAGTACAGGTTAAATCCAATAATTTCTAAGGCAATGGACAGGTTTTTTATTTTACATGCTGATCATGAACAGAATGCTTCAACATCAACAGTACGTTTAGCAGGCTCATCAGGAGCTAATCCATTTGCATGTATAGCAGCTGGTATAGCTTCTTTGTGGGGACCTGCTCATGGTGGAGCAAATGAAGCAGTTATCAAAATGTTGGAAGAAATTAAAGATATAAAAAATATTCCTGAATTTTTAAATAAAGCAAAAGATAAAAATGATCCTTTTAGATTAATGGGATTTGGTCACAGAGTTTATAAAAACTATGATCCAAGAGCAAATGTTATGAAAAAAAGTGCTCATTTGGTTTTAGAAGAATTAAATATGTTGGATGACCCTTTATTAAAAATTGCACTTGAACTAGAAAAAATAGCTCTACAAGATACTTATTTTATTGAAAAAAAATTATATCCGAATGTTGATTTTTATTCAGGTATATTTCTTAAATCTCTAGGATTTCCAACTAGCATGTTTACAGTACTGTTTGCTATAGGCAGAACAGTTGGTTGGGTATCTCAATGGAAAGAAATGATTGAAGATCCAATAAATAAAATTGGAAGACCAAGACAACTGTATAAAGGTAAGAATAGTCGAAATTATCAAAATGTAGATAGTAGAGATAAAAGGTCGATATTCCAATGGTTATGGAAAAAGTAATTATTGAAGATATTCATCAATTTTTTTTGCAGCAATAGTAAATGGAGGTTGATTTGATTCTAATTGTTTTAAATAACTATTAATTGCTATAATTTGCTTCTCATTTGAATCAAAATCAGTAATTAAATTAACAAAATATTTAATAAATTTTTTTTTTGTAAGACTAGAGTTAGTTAACTCAGGAACAATCATTTTATTAGCAATAATATTTATTATATTAGCATAACGAACTTTAACAAATTTTTTTAAAATAATCTCGGTTAAAAAATTAAGTTTATATATTACTAATTGAGGTATTTTTCTTTTTGCGATTTCTAAACTTGCTGTTCCAGAACAAACTAGAGCGAACTTTGAAATTAAATAGTATTTTTCTATTAAAATTTTATCAGTTGTAATTATTGTTTTTATTTTCCATCTATCCACATATACAGAAATTATTTTTTCTAAATGAGGCAAAGTAGGAATAAAAATAGTAATATCTGGGTTAATAATTACTAATTGTTCATAAGCAATTTGAAAAAAATTAAATAATTTTTTTACCTCACTCAATCTACTTCCTGGTAAAAAAGCTATATAGTTATCCTTCTTAATTTTATTTCTATTTTCAATATAGAAAATTGGGTGTCCTATAAATGTAGTTTTTAATTTAAATTTACTAAAATATGAATTTTCAAAATTAAATAATATAAATATTTCATCAAACAACTTAGCAAATTTTTTTGCTCTATATTCTCTCCAAGCCCATACTGTAGGTGCCACAATTTGTATAACTTTCTTATTATATTTTTTTTTTCTAATTCTTTTAACTAAAGGATAGTTAAAATCTGGTGAATCTATTGTGATAACCAAATCGTAATTGTTTGAAATAATTTTTTTTGATAGAAAAATAATCATTTTAATATATTTTATTAAAGAAGGTAAAATTTCAAATATACCAATTGATTTAAAATCATTTAAAGAAAAATATTGATTATTTAAAAAAGGAGATATTTTTGAACCGCCTACTCCATCAAATTTTATATTTTTATTTTTTATTAATAATTCATTTATAATACACGAACCAATGTTATCTCCAGATTGTTCTGTAGCACAAATAAAAACATTTTTATAATTAGGAATATTCAACTTTTTACTATGGTAGATATAAAAATTTTATTTAGATTACAAAAATTAAGTACTGCTTCCTTATTCAAAATTAAACATTTGCCTTTTTCTAAAAAAACACCCTTATAATTATATTCTTTTAAATTTATTAAAGTTTGAATTCCAATAACAGGGACATCTAAGTAAGGATTTTGACTATATTTACTCAGTTTAATTAAAATACCTGGGTCACCATCTCTTAAATAATTAGAACAACGTTTAATTAATTCATCAGTACCTTCCACTGTCTCTAAACCTAAAATTAATTGATTTTGAACAATCATTGATTGACCAATATCTGCATTACCAATAATTTTAAATACTTCTAATCCTTTGTTGCAATTAAGAATAGCTTCTTTACTAGGCTTAACTTTAGTTAGATTGTCTTCTTTAGCAATCAATTCTGGGCATTCTTCGATCCAATTAAACAAAGGGAATCCTTTTTGTAAAAAAAAATTAGATATAGTGATTAATAATTTATCATCACCCTTAGATTCTAAAAAATATTTTTTAATAAGACCTAAAGTATTTAAATCAAAATTAATATCTAATATGTTAAATCTTGATATTTTCCCAACCATTATAATTTCATCTACTTTTTCTTTTTGTAATGCTTTTAAAATCTTTGAAAAAGATGTTATAGAAATTTCTAAAAAATTAAACTTTTTATATAATAAAGGATCTGCAAAATCTTTTAGACATATAAATAAAATATTAAATTTTTTATTTATTAAATTTTTTCCAATAAGTAGGGGCAATTGTCCTTCACCAGAAATTATAGCTATTTTAGTCATCAATATATTTACAAATTCCTCTTTTGTAATTTGAAGTAATAAAATTTATTATTTCTTTAATTTGATCAATATTTCTTTCTTCTTTTTTTAAATTTTTAATATTTTCGAAAATTGTAAAATTTGAATTAAAAATTTTTTTAAAAATTTTTTTAATCATATTTATTTGAATTGAAGAAATTTTTTTTCTTTTTAATCCTATTAAATTCAAACCTCTCAAATTAGATCTAACACCAGTATATAAAGCATAGGGAATAATATTCTCTCCAACACCACTCATTCCACCAATCATGGCAAATTTACCAATATTTACAAATTGATGAACTCCAGAATTGCCCCCTATAATTGCACCTTCTTCAATATTTACATGCCCTCCTAGGGTTGCATTATTAACCAAGATTACATTAGAAGAAATTTGACAATCATGTGCTATATGTGAACCTACCATAAACAAGCATTTATTTTTTATCAAAGTTTTCATCCCTCCTTTTCTAGTTCCGGGATTAATAGTTACATGTTCTCTGATAACATTATCATTTCCGATAATTAATTGAGAATCTTCGCCTGTAAATTTTTTATCTTGAGGAATCATTCCAATAGATGAAAAAGGGAAAAATTTATTATTTTTACCTATTTTTGTATTGCCACTTATATGTACATTTGAAATTAACTCTGTTCCTTCACCTATTGAAACATTTTCATCAACTATGCAATATGGTCCAATAATTACATCATCATGAATTTGACAACTAGCGGAAATAATTGCTGTTTTATGAATCATTGATTATGAATAATCATTATTATAAAATAATTACAGTAATATATTGTTACTTAATATTTCCAATATTCAGCCACTAGTAATCATTGCAGAAAATTCTGCTTCGCAAACAATAATTTCTGATTTAGATGCTACTCCTTTAAATTTATATACAGATTTTACTTTATTAATATATTCAACATGCAATTCAATTGTATCTTCGGGAACAACAGGTTTTCGGAATTTAGCTTTTGATATACTCAGAAACAAAACAGATTTGTTAGAATGTTTTTCAAAATTTGTAGATACAACAACACCTGCAGTTTGTGCAAGGGCCTCAATTAAAATTACGCCTGGTACAATTGGCATTTTAGGAAAATGTCCTTTAAAAAAAAATTCATTTTTAGGAAAATATCTGTAACCAACTCCCTTACAGCCAATTTCAATTATATTACATTTGTCTAAAAAAAGAAAAGGGTCTCTGTGAGGAATCAAATCTTTAATTTCTTTTTTCGTTAATATCATTTTAAATTTCTATATTGTTTTATTATGTTTTTTTTCCATAATTTAATATCAATAGCTGGAAATCCTGCAATAGTTGAATTTGCACTTATATTTTTAGTAACACCACTTTTTCCAGCGATCAGAACATTGTCTCCAATTTTTATATGGCCAGTTATTCCTACCTGACCTCCGATTTTACAATTTTTTCCAATCTTTGCACTTCCTGCGATTCCACATTGTGCTGCTATAATGGTATTACTTCCAATTAACACATTGTGAGCTACTTGTACCAAATTATCAATTCTTACATTATCTTCAATTATTGTAGAATCTAATGTTGCTCTATCAATTGTTGTATTTGAACCTATTTGAACATTATCACCTAAAATAACATTCCCAATATGACGAATTTCTATTTTTTCATTAGATGTGAATCCAAACCCCCTATCTCCAATTACAGCTCCTGATTGAATCAAACAAGTTTCACCAATAATCGAATTTGATATGGTTGTATTAGGTAGAATATGGGTATTTTTACCTATTATTACGTTGGGGCCAATTACACAATTTTCGCCAATAATACATTTGTCGGCAATTTTAACGTTATTTTTAATAGTCACAAAATTCTTAATTTCAATATTGTTTCCTTTAATAAAAGTTTTATCAATTGAAGAGTATTTATTAATTGAATTTTTAGAAATATCAGTTGGGTAAAAAAAATTAGAAAGATAGGCAAATGCAAGATAGGGATCTTTAACAATTATTGGAAAACAATTTTTAGGTAAAATATGTTTATCAATATCTTTAATTAAACAACCATAAGCTTTAGTTATTTTGATTAAATTATTATATTCACTATTTGAATAAAAAGTAATGAGGTTTACATCAGATCTACTAATAGAACCAATTCCATATATAGCTTTATTTTTTGGAATATCAGAAACGACATTTATGGTATACTTGTTTAAATAGTTAACTATATCAGAATAATATTTTTTCAAAATAAATCTTCTTTTGGTGTAATTAGATAAGTCTCTTTCTCTAATGTTAATTGTTCAATAACTAGATTGGAAATATCAATTTTATCTGATGAAATAAAAAAATTTGTCTCATCAAAAACAATATCAATATTTTGTGAATTTGAAATGTCAGATGCTATTTTAATAATTTTATTAATGATAATATTTTGGTTTATTTCGATATTTTTATTTATATAATAATCAAATTGTTTAATCTCTGCATTAAATTCTTCAACCTTTTTAATAAATAAATTATTCTTAATATTAATTTCTTGAGTATTTAAGATTAATTGCAAATCTTCAATTTCTTTTTTTTCATTTTCTAATTGTAAATTTTTTTTTTTGAAAATATCATTCATAAGCTTCTGTTCTTCATTTAAATTGTTTAAAAAGTTTTGAAATTCAATATTTTTTTCAATTATATATTCTATATTTATAGTTGATAAATTGTTAGCATATAAAGGAGCGCTTATAAAAACAAAAGTGAATGTAAATAATTTAATTAGTAATTTCAATTTAAGTTCCCAATACTAAATAAAAACATTCTTTTTATATCATATGTTTCATCTGATATTGGGAAGGCCCAGCTAAAACCAATTGGACCTATAAGAGAGTAAAACTTAATACCATAGCCAAAAGATGATCTAATAGCACTATCTGAAAAAGTTGGTTTATTTTTATTTCCATAAACTGTTCCAAAATCAGTAAAAAAATATACATCTATAGGATTATCAGTATTGCTATAAAGCGGCCTAGAAAAATCTATTTTTGTTACAAACAGATTATTACCACCCACATAAGAAGTTCTAGAATTTCTAGGACCTGCCCCATAATTATCAAAGCCTCTCAACCATCTGCCACCAAGAGAAAATTTATTATTTTCAACTACTGTATCATTTTGTAAAGAAGTGATATTTCCTAATCTTGATTGAATGGAAACAATATTTTTATTTAATTTAATATATTTCTTCCCTGTAATAATATTTTTTATGTATCCATCAGATGAATTAGTAATTGGTGATAATATTGAATTTAATCTAATTAGATAGCCATCTGTTGGTCTTAAAAATGAATTTAATTTATTATATTGTAATAAATTGTTTATCTTAATAACACTATTAGTTCCTTCAGAAGAAAGTATCGAACTGGACACAGCAGAGCTATCTGTAATTTCATAATCATTCAACTCATACTCTAGAGATAAATTATGCAAAAGATTATCAATAAATTCATATTGTACACCAATATTTGAATTAAAAGAATTCAAGTTATAGGAAGCAGTTTTAGAGTAATCATTATTTCTATATTTTAGACCATAAATTAAATTCATTTTTATATTAGTAAAATGCGGTTCTTTAACGTCAAAAGAATATAGGGTATTTGTATCAGAAGTATTGATATTAAAAGAAACAGCTTTTCCTGTGCCTCCAATATTATTTTCCTTTAAACTTGCAACAAAAACTGCTCCTTCAAATGATCCGAAAGAGGCTCCAACACTAAAATCTCCAGTTGGTTTTTCTTCAAGGTAAATATCTATATTTGACTTTTCATCATTAAAAAAATTTTCTTTAATTTCTATATTTTTAAAAATATTTAATCGTTGCAAATCTTTAGTGGCTGAAGTTATAAGTTCTGGATTAAGTGGGTCTCCCTCAGCAAATCTAAGTTCTCTTCTTACAACTTTATCTAAGGTTCTGGTATTTCCAAAGATATTTATAATATTTACATACTTCGGTTCAATGGGGTTGATATCATAACGAATATCAATTTTATCATCATTAATTTGTTCTAAGATTGAAATTTTAAAAAATTTTGAACCTTGATTAAACAGATAATCGGATATTTGAGATTTAATGTTTAATGTATGACTTTTATTGTAGATATTATTTTTAATTTGTGAATTTCTATAATCTTTTAAGATAAATTTGATATATTCTTTTTGATCATCAGAAATATTTAGTAAATTATTTGATAAATCAATATTATTGAATTCATATTTAATTCCCTCTTCGATAAAAAAATATAAATTAAATCTATTTTTTTTTGATATATATTCTTTTTTAATGTTAACATTAATATTTCTAAAACCATTGTTTAAATATAATTTTTTTATTCTTAATATGTCATTATCAGCTTGAAATTCTTTATAATTTTTTCTTAAAAAAAATAGAATATCTCTTTTGGGTTTCATTTTAATAACATCAAAAAGCTCAGATTTTGAAAAATTATTATTACCTATAAAATAAACTTGATTAATTTTAGAAATTTTTCCTTCATTAATAATAAAATCAATATTAATAAAATTTGAATCTTTTAAAAAAGTTTTATTATAATCTATTTTAATTTGATTATATCCAAAAGATTTATATAATGAATTTAGTTCATTAATGTAAAGGTCAATTAAATTAGGATTAAAAAAGTTTGTTGTTATAATTTGATCGTAAATTATTTGAAGATCTTCTTTATTGAATCTTTTATTTTTCTTAAAATTAACTTTATTTATTCTAGGATGTTCAGTTAAAATTATAATTATATCTTTATTAGTAAATTCTACCTCAACATTTTGAAAATTTCCAGTTTCATATAATTTTTTACTTATGGTGTTGACTAATTCTTCATTAGATAAATCTTTAATATCTTTAATAAGAGATAAAATAATTTCATTATCAACATATGTATTTCCTTTTATAGAAATTTTTGTTTCTTCAAGTGCAAGAAGAATAAAACTATAAAAAAATATAGATATTAAAGTTAATGTAAATTTAAATAATCTCATTTTTTTGTAATACTATTTCCTTAAAGTACTGTTGAAATTCAACAATATCATTAATTGAATTAACTTGATTATTAAAATCTAAAGATAATGAATTGTCAATAAATTGATGTATTTGATTATATTTAATTTTATTAAATTTAAATAAATTGACTGCAATTTCGTTCGAGCAATTGAATTTTATAACATCTATTTTAGAATTTTTATCTATTTGATCAAAAACATTAAATAGAGGGAATTTATTTTTATCAACTTTATAGAAATTTAATTGATTAGTTTGATTAAATTCAAACTTTTTATTAAGGTACTCATTATCGATATTATTTGTAGAATTTAAGAAATTATAAATTGGTATAAACATATCTGGGTAAAAATAATTCATGATTGATGTTAAATTTTTACAATCAACAATAGAATGAATAACTGCTTCTGGATGTATAATGATTTTTAACTTTTCATATGGAATATCAAAAAGATAATGTGCCTCAACTAATTCTAAACATTTATTAGCTAAAGTTGAAGAATCTATACTATTTTTATAACCCATTTTCCATTTAGGATGTTTTATAGCTTGTTTAAAAGTAATTTTTTCTAAACTTTTTAAATTATAAGTTAAAAAAGGACCTCCAGAGGCGGTCAAATATACATTATTATATTGGAAATTTTTATTACTAAATAAATAATTTAACGAATAATGTTCAGAATCTAATGGAAATATTTTGGTGTTATTTTTTTTTGAAAATTTCTTTAATAAATGTCCTGCAGAAACTATACATTCTTTACTAACCAGACCTAAATTATTTGTATTAAATAATATCGCCTCTAAATAATTTAAAGAATTGTAGCCAGAAATTGATAGAATGGTAAGTTCAGTTTTAGATTTATATAAATATTCATTTATATCACATGATAATATAATCTTAGTTCTATAATTTACTAATTTTTTTTTTAGTAAAGGTAGCTTAGTATTATCATTTAAACATACGTACTTAGGTTTAAATAATTTAACTTGAGTTAATAATTTTTTATAATTTTTATTAGCTAATAATAAATTAACCTGAATAAATGGAAAATTATTTTTAATTATTGATAAAGTTTTAGTACCAATATTACCTGTACTACCAAAAATATTAATATTCATTTAATTTGTAACATAGCTAAATAAAATTAATCCATAAGTGCAAAGAATAAAACTATCAAACCTATCAAAAAAACCACCATGACCAGGAATTAAGTTGCTTGAATTTTTTAATCCCGAAATTCTTTTAAAAATGGATTCAATTATGTCTCCTAAAAAAGATAATAAAATTATCATAATAATAAAAATAAATCCTGTAATTAAATCGAATATTTCAAATATTTGATTTAAAATTATAGAAAGTAGTAATGTAAAAAAGATTCCTAAATATAAACCGGCGAAAGTTTTATTAGGACTGATTCTTTTAAATATTTTTTTCTCTCCAAACAAAGTACCAAATAGATAGCAAAAAGTATCAAAAATAATAATAATAGTAAATAAAAATAAAAATATTTCTGAATTATAAAAATAATAAAGGTAAATCTCTAAACATAAAAATGAAAATACAATATATAAATATAATAAAAGTATTATTTTTCTATTGATAAAATTTTTATAAATTTCATAGAATATAATTAAATAAATGATAAAAAATAAAGGTCTAAAAAAATAATCATTGAATAAATAAATATAAAAAAATACAATTAATAAAAAAAAAGTTGATAATATTCTTATAATAAAATGATTATAATCCATAATTTCTATTCACCTTAGAAAATTTTAAAAGAATAGATTCTAGTTCATTGTGACTAAAATCTGGCCACAAAGTATTAGTAAAAAACAGCTCTGTATATGATAAATTTAAAAGAATAAAATTGCTTAACCTTTGATAACCTCCTGTTCGAATTAATATATCAGGATCAGGTATGTTTCCTAAGTACATAGAAGATCTAACTGAATTTTTATTAATTTTTTTATTTTTATTTATTATAAAATTATTAACAATATATACTATCTCATCTAATGATCCATAATTAAAAACTATATTTAAATTAATAGTAGGATTTTTTTTCTTAATTAGGGATTTAAAAATATTTAAAATATCTTTTGGAATGTTTGTTTTTTCTCCAATAATATTAATATTGATAATATTATTTTTTAATAATTCTTTTAAAAATTCTTTATGTTTATCTATAATTAAATTAAATATAATTTTTGATGAAGCTCTTTTAATATTTTCTGAAGAAAGTGCGTAAACTGTTAAATTTTTTATTTTTTTTTCAATACATTTATCTATAATGAACTTTAAATTATTTAGTCCAGCCAAATAGCCCTCAAGTTTATTTTTTTTATTTATTAAAGCCCATCGCTGATTGCCATCCATAATTAATGCAAGATGATTTACCTTATTAAGTGACAAATTAAACTTGAGTTATTTCTTTTTGCTTTATTAAAACTATTGAGTCAATATTTTTAATAAATTCATCGGTAATTTGTTGTATTTCTGAAGAATTTTTTTTTAATTCATCTTGAGAAATTATTTTTTCTTTTTCATCAAATTTTAAATCATCTAAAGTATCTCTTCTAATATTTCTTATTGAAATTTTAGCATTTTCTCCATATTTAGAAACAATTTTAGATAATTCAAATCTTCTTTCTTCACTTAATTTAGGTATTGGTAGTCTTATTAAAGAACCGTCAGATTGAGGGTTAATTCCTAAATTTGATTTAATTATTGAATTTTCAATATATTTTAAAAGAGAGGTATCCCAAACTTGAATAGTTAAAGTATTAGGATCAGAAACATTAATATTTCCAAGCTGATTAATTGGTGTTTTAGTGCCATAAGCTTCCACCATTAAATTATCCAACATAGTAGATGAAGCTCTCGCAGTTCTAACAGATAATAGTTCTTTTTCGAAATGTGATATAGCTTTGTCCATTCTTGATCTTAATGTATTACTATCCATACCTCTTTTTAACTAATTTTACTAAATTTTCCTATACCTTTAATTGATTCCAATATTGAATTTTTTCTATTTATGTTAGTAATTAATATGGGTATTTGAGATTCTTTTGCTAGGCTTATAGCTGTACTGTCCATTACTTTTAAGTTTTTATTTAAAACTTCATCGTATGAAATATTTTTATAATGTTTTGCTTTAGTATTATTAACAGGATCTTCATCATATATGCCGTCAACTTTAGTTGCCTTAATTATAAGTGAACAATTCATTTCAGAAGCTCTTAAAGAGGCAGCTGTATCAGTAGAAAAAAATGGATTGCCAGTTCCAGCAGCAAAAATAACAATTCTATTTTTTTCTAAGTGCCTTACTGCTTTTCTTCTAATATATGGTTCGGCGATTTGAGACATATTAATTGCCGACTGAACTCTTGTAGGCACTCCAATAGTTTCCAGTATACTTTGCATAGATAAAGCATTCATTATTGTTGCTAACATCCCCATATAATCTGAAGTTGATCTATCTATGCCTTCTGCTGCGCCTCTAATTCCTCTAAAAATATTGCCTCCTCCAATTATTAAGCAAATTTCAATATTGGAATTAAAAATTTTTTTTATTTCATTGGCAATAAATTTTGTTGTAGAAACATTTAAACCATAATTAGAGTCACCCATTAATGACTCTCCTGATATTTTTAATAATATTCTTTTTTTTTCTTTCATTAAGAATTAAGAACAATCAATTTATAATCAATAATTTCAAAATTATTTCTTTTTGAAAATTCAGTAATTATTTGTTTCACTGTTTTATCTAAATCTAAAATATATGGTTGTTCCAATAATACTGAATCCGAGTAAAATTTTTTCATTTTTCCTTCTAATATCTTTTCTAAAATATTATTCGGTTTTCCACTAGATTTAATTGTTTCTATTTGTATTTCTCTTTCTTTTTTAATTAAATTTTTATTTAATTTTTCAATACTCAAAGCAAAAGGTTTACTTGCAGCTATGTGCATACATAGATTTTTTCCTAAAATTTTTGATTCTTCATCTATTTCATTTATTTTTGATTTCAAAACCACTGCTATTTTTCCAATATTTTTTTTATATGCATTATGAATATAAGTGGAAATCATACAGCCATCATTATTTGGAACTATGATTAATTGACTTAATATTATATTTTCACCAATTTTAGTAATTATATCTGTAAAATATTCACTTATGATTTTATTTCGAAATGAAAGTTTAAGAAAACTTTCGAGGGATATATTGATATTATCAACTACTAATGCAAATCCACCAATTTCATTCATAAAATTTAGAAAAACCTCATTTTTAGCTGCAAAATCTGTTTCTGTGTTAATTTGAATTAACACTGTTTTTGCTTCATTTGAATATAATCCAATAGCTCCCTCATTTGTTTGTCTTGAAGATTTTTTGTTAGCTTTTGCCAAGCCTT
>Ga0208879_1000235_pt1 | contig 59442 bp, 57 predicted proteins | sample Knorr_S15_td_Bot_FD_185605 | JGI IMG/M metagenome (GOLD analysis project Ga0208879, IMG submission 185605) | Marine microbial communities from Southern Atlantic Ocean transect - Knorr_S15_td_Bottom_ad_5009_LV_A (SPAdes) (version 2) | ecosystem: Environmental > Aquatic > Marine > Oceanic | place... | reverse complement strand
TATTATTGGTTTGTACAACGATTACAGCTGTTGTAGGTTGTTTATTTAATCACAATTTACTTTTAGCTTAACGTCATTAAATATTTCCCATACCTTATGATCAAATATTTTTTGAGATATTTCACATAAAATAATTTGTTTATTGGTTTTAGGGCAAAAAGACTCTCTAACTTTTATATTTAGTATCATATAATCCTTGCTGAAAAACTTATCATACACTCTCATTTTTCCTGTGAAGCCTTCGTTAGTTTTTATGAACAGACAGATTGTTTTATCCAATTTATTGGGATTAATAACACCTTCTTTATTTTTTAAATTTACTCCCATTAATCCATCGTAGTAGCTCTTAAAATATGTAGTAAGTTTACTTTCTGTCAAGGCATCATCCTTTTCAATGTACCAAACAAACGTATAGGTCCAAAAATTTTCACTGGTTGCGTCAGACCAATTTGGAGCAAAACGTAAATCTTAAAATCCAACAAAATCAATATCTTATAAAAATCCCAAAGGGAAAGGAATTATTTCACCCTTCCAATTATCTGGGGCGATCAAGATAGTTTCCTTTTCTTGACCAAAAGATATAACAGTACTTATTGTAAAAAGGACTAGAACTAAAACAGATTTTTTGTGCATAATGTATTTTTAAATAACCTACAACACAGTGTTATCCGTAGTGAGGTTTAGGATTTTTCGATTGTTGTGACGAAGTTACATAAAAATTCAAAATACAGAAAAACCTTATCAAATTGCGTATAAGTTTAGTTCTACGACGTTTTACCTAAATGGACAGTTGGAACTGTATTTATAAAATATGTCTAATGTCTACCCTTAAGCAATTTGGCATAGCCGATGTTACCAGCAGGGTTTGTTTATTATTCCACTTTCGCAGGTTTTAGAATTAGGTCGTGTTCAGCTGCTATTTTACCAAATTCTTCTGGACTAAAAACTGTTGCATCTTTTCCGGGTTCAGCCCCTACTTTTTTAAAGAAAGATAGTAAACCATCTTTATCATTAGGTATAATTACAAAAACTAATTTTAAAGGTTCGTTTCCAGTATTTTTAAATGAATGGTATTCTCCAGGAGCAGTGTACCATACATAACCTTCTTTCACAGGAGTTTCTATACGTTTTCCATTTTTATACGGTATAACAATTCCTTCCCCAGATAGGAAATAAGCAATTTATTCAGTTTTATTATGTTTATGTTCAGGTAATTCTCCACCAACTCCTAATTCATATTTTGCAAAACTTGCGGATGCATGCGGATGACTTTCAGCATCCATAAATATTTGAAGTTTACCACCCGAACCAAGTGTGTCTTTGTTTTTAGGAAAAATCCATAAGTGTTCTCCTGAATCAGTTTCCATAATTCCACCGACAGGTTTTTCGGTTTTATTCTTAGTTTTATCTTCTTTGTTTACACAACTTTGTAACAATAGAAATAATCCCAAAAAAGTAAATAATAACAGTGCTTTAAACGATTCTTGAAATCTTTTTTTTTAAAATCATAATTTTAAATTTATTTGTTAGTATTAATATTGTCAACTTGCTTGTAACTGTAGTGATATGCTCAGTTTTATACTCAATCAATTCCGATAACTATCGGAAGAGCACATGATAGAATATATCAAACAATACCTGCCTGTCGGTAGGCAGAAGCTAAGTTAGCATTTTTTAACATAAAAATCAATACGTAACGTTACGTAATTTGTACACAATCTAAAATTAATTATCGCAGTCTATAAATAACAATTAACAATCATCCAATAACTGTAAAAATTTTGTAAATTTGTCCGCGTTTATAAGCGCAACATGACAAGTACAACTAAATACATTTTTGTTACAGGAGGAGTAACTTCATCACTCGGTAAAGGTATTATTGCAGCCTCTTTGGCAAAACTACTTCAAGCACAAGGCTATCGTGTAACGATTCAAAAATTAGACCCTTATATTAATGTAGATCCGGGTACATTAAATCCTTACGAGCATGGCGAATGTTATGTTACCAACGATGGTGCCGAAACCGATTTAGATTTGGGTCATTACGAACGTTTTTTAAATGTACCAACATCTCAAGCTAATAATGTTACTACTGGAAAAATTTACCAAAGTGTTATAGAAAAAGAACGACGTGGCGAATTTCTCGGTAAAACAGTTCAAGTCATTCCACATATTACAAACGAGATTAAAGAACGCATTCAAATTTTAGGTAAATCTGGCGATTACGAAATTGTAATTACCGAAATTGGTGGTACTGTTGGAGATATTGAATCTTTGCCTTACATAGAATCTGTACGTCAATTAAAATGGGATTTAGGCAATCAAAATGTAATAGTGGTGCATTTAACGCTTATTCCATATTTGGCTGCTGCAAGAGAATTAAAAACAAAACCAACACAGCATAGTGTAAAAACACTTATGGAAAGTGGTGTGCAAGCCGATATTTTAGTATGTAGAACGGAGCATGAAATTGGTGATGCCATTCGTACTAAACTTGCACGTTTTTGTAATGTGCATAAGGAAGCAGTTATACAATCTATTGATGCTTCAACCATTTACGATGTGCCAAATATGATGTTGGAAGAAGGGTTAGATAAAGTAGTATTAAATAAATTAGGACTGAAATGGTCAGCACCGGATTTAACGAGTTGGAACGAATTTTTAGCGCGTCATAAAAACCCTAAAAACGAAATTACTATTGGTTTAATTGGAAAGTATGTAGAATTGCAAGATTCGTACAAATCTATTTTAGAATCCTTTATCCATGCAGGAGCTGCAAACGAGGTAAAGGTTAATGTAGAATCTATACATTCCGAATATTTGAATAAAGATAATATTAAACTAAAACTTTCGCATCTCGATGGTGTTGTGGTTGCTCCAGGGTTTGGTGTACGTGGTATAGAAGGTAAAATAGAAGCTGTGAAATATGTACGAGAACATAATATTACATATCTGGGAATTTGTCTCGGAATGCAAATGGCAGTCATAGAATATTCCCGAAATGTTTTAGGTTTAGAAGATGCAAATTCCACCGAAATGAATAAGAATACCAGATATCCTGTCATTGATTTAATGGAAGAACAAAAGGCAGTTACTAATAAAGGAGGCACAATGCGTCTTGGTGCCTGGGATTGTAAATTAAAAGAAGGTAGCATCGTTTCCGAAGTTTATAATAAAACAAATATTGAAGAACGTCATCGTCACAGATACGAATATAATAATCAATACAAAGAACAATTAGAAGCTGCTGGCATGATATCTACTGGATTAAATCCGGAAACTGGTTTGGTAGAAATTATAGAAATACCAGAGCATCCTTGGTTTGTTGGTGTACAATACCATCCCGAATATAAGAGTACTGTTTCTAATCCACATCCTTTATTTGTGGCATTTGTAAAAGCAGCACTAAAGTATTCTTTACCTAAAAATAGTGTCAGTATGACATAAAACGTTTTTGGATAGCTTTTTGAGTAATCAAATCTGTCCTCTCATTTTTAAGGAGAGGAGTCTGAAAGACGGAGTGGTTAGAAAAACAGAATGTTTTTTAGACCGAGTGGTTATTTTTAATTCTGAGATAACCTAAAAGTTTAATGATTTATGAATAATGAAATTCATAATAGAAAGTATTTAAAAGAGTTCAAAAAAGAATTAAGAAATAATCCAACAAAAGCAGAAACCAAGTTATGGCAAGCTTTAATGAAAAACCAGCTGGATGGCAGAAAGTTTAGAAGACAACAAAGTATTGAAAATTTTATAGTTGATTTTTATTGTCCGAGTGAAAAATTAATAGTTGAAGTTGATGGAGAAGTTCATGACAACTTTGTAAATAGTGAGTACGATTTTAATAGAACTGAACGATTAAATAAGCTAGGTTATAAAGTGATTCTTTTTAAAAATGAAGAAGTTTATAAGAGCTTAGATTTAGTATTAGAAGCTATAAAACAAGAATTTAAATAATAACCACCTCTTAATCTCCTCCTCCAAAAGGAGGAGAAAATATAATATGGAAGAAAAGAAATTAGACATAAATTCAATAATAGGTTTTATGCTTATTGCTGGAATTTTAATGTATATGCTTTGGCAAAACCAGCCAACACCAGAAGAAATTGCAGAACAAGAAAAAGCCTTACAAGAACAAATTGATGCTGAAAATAAAGCAAATGAACAAGCTGTTGAAACGTTTGTAGCAACACCTGAAGATTTTTCAGCACAAGTGTCATCAGACTCACTTCAATTAGTGAATTTAAAAAATAAGATTGGAGCCTTTGCATATTCGGCATCACAATCCTATGCAACACAAGGAGAAACCATTATCGAAAATGAAGTATTGTACCTTAAAGTAAATAACAAAGGTGGTTATTTAACTGAAGTGAGATTAAAGAAATTTACAGATTATGATTCTGTTCCTATTTATTTAATAAAAGATAAGAATTCTATTTTAAATATCACTTTTGGTACAACCGATAATAGAACATTAAAGACACAAGATCTTTATTTTCAACCAACGTTAACTAATAATGGTGACAATCAAATATTGTCTATGAAACTAAAAGTTTCCGAAACCCAATTTTTAGAATATCGATACGAGTTAAAACCTAACGATTATATGTTAGGATTTTCTGTAAAGTCTCAAGGCCTAAATAACGTTATTAATAGCTCTCAAGATGTTACTTTAAACTGGAAATTAGATGCCTTTAGACATGATAAAAGCATTTCTTACGAAAATCGTTACACACGTTTAACATACCAACACGATGGTGGAAAAATTGACAAACTAGGTCAAATGGGAGACGATGAAGAAGTAGAGAAAGATGTAGAATGGTTATCATATAGACAACACTTTTTTAGCTCTATTTTGATAGCAGACAAGCCATTTAAAACAGCAATCTTAACATCCAAAAATTTAGTTCTTGACGAAGAAATTGATAGCGTATTTACTAAAAGTTATGCTGTTTCAATTCCGTTAGAACTTAAAGGAGGCGAATTGAACGAATCTTTAAGCATGTATTATGGACCAACAGATAGTATAATTTTAAAAAAATACGATAAAAATTTAGAAGAGAGTATTCCGTTTGGTTGGGGAATTTTTGGTTGGATTAATAAGTCTTTATTTATTCCTCTATTTGGGTTTTTAAGCGGCTTTTTACCTTATGGTATCGCAATTATTGTAATGACAATATTAATTAAATTATTAATGTCATTTGTGCAATACAAGCAGTTTTTGTCACAGGCAAAAATGAAAATATTAAAACCAGAACTTGATGCTATAAGAGAGAAACATAAGAATAATAAAATGAAGGCGCAACAAGAAACTATGGCATTGCAAAATAAAGCAGGAGCGAGTCCTATGGCAGGCTGTTTACCAGCATTAGTTCAGTTACCAGTGTTTTACGCCTTATTTATGTTTTTTCCAACAGCTTTCGATTTACGCCAAAAAAGTTTCCTTTGGGCAGACGATTTATCGTCGTATGATACGATAGCTGAACTTCCTTTTAGAATTCCTATGTATGGAGATCATGTGAGTTTATTTCCAATATTAGCGTCTATTGCAATTTTCTTTTATATGAAAATGACAACAGGACAACAAGTCATGGCACAGCCAACACAAGAAGGTATGCCCGATATGGCAAAAATGATGAAGTACATGATTTACCTCTCACCAATTATGATGCTCTTTTTCTTTAATAATTATGCAAGTGGATTAAGCTTATACTTTTTTATTTCTAATCTAATTAGTATAGGGATTATGATAGTTATTAAGAACTATATAATAGATGAAGATAAGGTATTGGCAAAAATAGAAATAAGCAAGAAAAAACCTAAAAAGCAAAGTAAGTTTCAACGTAAAATGCAGGAAATGATGGAAAAGGCAGAAGAGCAAAAGAGAATGCAGCAAAAAGGTAAGAAGTAATATATTTTTAAAATAAATACTTAAATTGAGCTGTTATTACTTTCATTTTGACAGCTTTTTTGGATAAACAATTTTAGATAAATAATCACGTTAATCAGGATATGAAGTATATCTTATTAATCATTTTGGGTTTTATTCCATCTTTAATTTCCGCACAAGACATCAATCAATTTGATGCTAATGGTAAGCGACACGGTATTTGGAAAAAAAACTTTGAAAAGACTGATAAAATAAGATACCAAGGCGAGTTTTTTCATGGAAAAGAAATTGGACACTTTAAATTTTATAAATACATAAAAAAAAGAAGTGTCTTAACCGCTACCAAACAATTTAATGAGAAAGATAATAGTGCAGAAGTAAAGTTTTTTTCTTCAAGAGGCAAGGTGATAAGTGAAGGTAAAATGAATGTAAAACTGTATGTAGGTAAGTGGCTGTATTATCATAATAATTCAGAAAAAATCATGACTGTTGAGAATTATAATGATAATGGTGTTTTACACGGAAAACGTTTTGTGTATTATAAAAATGGTAAACTAACTGAAGAAGCAAATTATATAGATGGAAGTATTGAAGGTGTTTCAAAATGGTATTCAAAGGAAGGTGTCCTGTTAAAAGCATTTATTTATGAAAATAATGAACTTCATGGGTTAGCAAAATATTATGCTGAAGATGGTGTTATGCTTGTGCAAGGTTCTTATAAAAGAGGAAAAAAAACAGGCGTTTGGAAATACTATAATAATGGCAGACTTGTGAAGCAAAAAGATTTTACTTATGTTTCAAAGTATAAAAAGAAGAAATAAAATATTGTCATTCCTGCTCATACCGATAGCTATCGGGAAGGAATCTTTCCCATTAAAATTTAGTCATTAATTCATATTTTTTTATTTGTAAATTTGCAAAATGCAAAGAGTAATTGTCGGACTTTCAGGAGGAGTGGATTCTAGCGTTGCAGCGTATTTATTAAAGCAGCAAGGTTACGAAGTCATAGGATTGTTTATGAAAAATTGGCATGACGATTCTGTAACAATTTCCGATGAATGTCCTTGGTTAGACGATAGTAACGACGCTATGCTCGTTGCAGAAAAATTAGGCATTCCTTTTCAAACAGTAGATTTAAGTAAACAATACAAAAAGCGTATTGTAGATTATATGTTTAACGAATATGAAAGAGGCAGAACACCAAATCCTGATGTGCTTTGTAACCGTGAAATAAAATTTGATGTGTTTATGAAGATTGCCATGGAATTAGGAGCAGATTATATTGCAACAGGTCACTATTGTAGAAAAAGCAGTTTTGAAAAAGATGGTAAAAATATTTTTCAGTTACTTGCAGGAAAAGACAGCAATAAAGATCAATCATATTTTTTGTGTCAGTTGTCGCAGGAGCAATTAGCAAAAACATTATTTCCAATTGGAGAACTCACGAAACCGGAAGTTAGAAAAATAGCTGCTAAAATAGACCTTATAACTGCCGATAAAAAAGACTCCCAAGGACTTTGTTTTATAGGAAAAGTAAAGCTTCCAGATTTTTTACAGCAACAGTTAAAACCAAAAGAAGGTCTTATTGTTGAGATTCCTCAAGACAATGATATGTATAAGCAAGAGTTACCTGATTTTAATTCGGAAGAAGAAAAACTTCAGTATTCATCTCGTAAATTAGAATATTCAATTACTGATGGTAAAATTGTTGGTAAGCATCAAGGCGCACATTATTTTACAAAAGGTCAGCGTAAAGGACTCGCTGTTGGTGGAACAGTAGAGCCATTATTTGTTATCGAAACAAATGTAGATGAAAATGTAATTTATACAGGACAAGGCAAATCGCATCCGGGATTATACAAAAGTGTACTGTTTGTAACCAATGAAGAATTGCATTGGATTCGTGAAGATTTGGCTTTAGAAATTGATCAAACATTAGATGTTTTTGTAAGAATTCGCTATCGTCAACCTCTCCAAAAAGCAACGCTTCATAAAGTAAGTAGTGGATTGTATGTAGCCTTCGAAAAACCACAATCTGCAATAACCGAAGGACAGTTTGTAGCATGGTATCTTGATGACGAATTAGTAGGTTCGGGAGTAATTTCTTAATTTAACTCTTGTGAAAAACAGAATTACCAAACTTTTCAATATACAATATCCAATCATTCAAGCAGGAATGGTTTGGAATAGTGGTTGGCGATTGGCTTCAGCTTCTAGTAATTCAGGTATTCTTGGATTAATTGGAGCAGGATCGATGTATCCTGAAACGCTTCGTGAGCACATCCAAAAATGTAAAAAAGCAACCTCTAAACCTTTTGGTGTTAATGTTCCAATGTTATATCCAAACATTGAAGACGTTTTGGATATTATTGTAGAAGAAGACGTGAAAATTGTGTTCACTTCAGCAGGCAATCCGAAGACATGGACCAAGTGGTTAAAAGAAAAAGACATTACAGTTGTTCATGTTGTAAGCAGTGTAAAGTTTGCTTTAAAAGCACAAGAAGCTGGAGTGGATGCTGTAGTTGCTGAAGGTTTTGAAGCAGGAGGGCATAATGGAAGAGACGAAACCACAACCCTTACACTAATTCCAATGGTAAAAGAGCAGATTAATATTCCATTAATTGCTGCAGGAGGAATCGCAACAGGAAAAGCAATGTTAGCGACTATGATTCTTGGTGCAGATGGAGTACAGGTTGGAAGCCGTTTTGTGACAAGTGAAGAATCGTCATCACATAGAGCCTTTAAGCAACTTGTAGTAGATACTAAAGAAGGTGGTACACAATTGACCTTAAAAGAACTTGCTCCTGTACGACTTATAAAAAACAATTTTTTTAGTGAAATTCAGGAACTTTATAAAACAGCACCAAAACCTGAAGAACTTAAAGAACTTTTAGGAAGAGCAAGAGCTAAAAAGGGAATGTTTGATGGAGATCTTGTAAATGGCGAATTAGAAATTGGGCAAGTCTCTGGACTAATACATGATATAAAACTAGTGGCTGATATTGTTGAAGATATATTGGCTGAATTTGAGGGTGCAAAAAAAGAAATTATTAGGATGTGAAAATGTTTTATAAATATTTTCTTTCATAAAGTAAAAAAAAACTAACTTTGGAATATACTAAATCGGTATATTATAGTTTATTACGAAAGAAATTAAGCTATTTTTTGTATTTCAAATAAATTATAACAGCTATTAATAAATTTCAAATGATAAAACTACGTGGTTTATAATTATACCTATTATAGACCTTTTGTCCAAATCGGTAAAAATTTATATCAAGTAGTACAAATGGAAACAGTAGAATAAATAAAAAGTAATCTCAATCTTGGGAGCAATGCTATTATTTGTTAGTGTATCAAATAATGTATTTGCACAAGTGAAAATGATTATTTAGAGGGAACATTTGTTGTAGATATGTATGACAATGAAAGTAAAGAGTTAATATGGCAAGTAATAATCACTACCATTATAAAAGAAAAGCCTTCAAAAAGAGAAAAAACAATTCCTAAAAAGGTAAAGAAGTTAATGAAAAAATTCCCGATTAAACCGATGAAATAAATATAAAACATTTTAATAATTAAATATAACAGTTATAGTAGGTTCAAATTACTATAACTGTTTTTTTATATAGCAAACATAAAACTATTCATATATTTGCTTTAATCTAATCCGTTGTACATATAAATAATTATAATTAAAATGAATTCCAGAAAAGACCAACTCAAAGCTTTTGATCGTTTATTAACTGTTATGGACGAGTTAAGATCCAAGTGTCCTTGGGATAAGAAACAAACATTAAAATCTTTAAGGCATTTAACCATTGAAGAAACTTATGAACTTGGTGACGCTATTCTCGATAACGATTTACAGGAAGTAAAAAATGAATTAGGAGATTTGTTGTTGCATATTGTTTTTTATGCAAAAATTGGTAGCGAAACAAATGATTTTGATATTGCAGATGTTGCCAACTCTATTTGCGAGAAATTGATTAACAGGCATCCTCATATTTATGGCGATGTTAAAGTTAAGGATGAAGCTGAAGTAAAACAAAATTGGGAAAAACTAAAACTTAAAGAAGGTAAAACAAGTGTTTTAGAAGGCGTTCCCAAAAGTTTGCCGGCACTTGTAAAAGCGAGTCGAATCCAGGAAAAAGTTGCTGGAGTTGGATTTGATTGGGAAGAACCTCAACAAGTTTGGGAAAAAGTAGAAGAGGAACTACAAGAATTTAAAGAAGAAGTAAAAAATGGAAACCAGGAGCAAATTGAACAGGAGTTTGGTGATGTCTTGTTTTCGTTGATAAATTACGCTCGATTTTTAAATATAAATCCAGAAAATGCTTTAGAAACTACCAATAAAAAATTTATTAAACGCTTTCAATACCTCGAGAGTAAAGCTAAAACGTTAAACAAAACCTTAAACGGAATGACTTTATCTGAAATGGATGTGTTTTGGGAAGAGGCGAAAAGCTTATAATATATTTTACTACAAACATCCAAATATATAGGTTGTAACGTATATCTAATATCTATTATAAAATGTTATAACTCGTCTTGAGTTAAAAGAAAATTTTAATCTAATAACATTAGATTTTAATTAAGTTTTATTTAGTTTAGTTAGGAGTCAACATCCTACTTGTAGTTACAGGTAGGATTTGATTTTTAATAGAATTTTTTTATTTTTCTTAGTTTGCTTTCCCAAGTAGTTAGTACCGTTTTAGAATTTTCAATACTCTTATGAACGTCTTTTACTAATGGATTCGTGTCATCTACATTAGAGAAAAACTGAAGATTATTTTCTAATTGATTGATTTCGCCTTTAATTTCATCAACCCTTTTGCGTATATAATTTAGTTCGTTATCTAAAAGTCGCTTATCTTCTCTTCCTGCTAAAGTTTCTAATTTATTATCGTATTTCAAGAGTTCAGTTTCAGCTTTGCTTATATCCATTTTATTGTACAGACTTTCTACTGTTTTGTTGAATTTTCCATCGATAAAACGCTTGTTATAAGGTACTCTACCTATAGTTTTCCAACTTGCTATATACTCTTTTATTAGCGCTAAATTACTTTTAACCTCATCAGTAATTTTTATGCTTTTAAGCGTTTCTAACAGTGCATATTTTTTAGCTAAAGCTTCAATTTCTTCTTTATTCGATTCGTTTTTTACATCATGAAACTTGTTAAAATAATGATTACAGGTATCTTTAAATTGTTTCCAAACCTTATCACTATCTTTTCTAGGAACATGACCAATATTTTTCCATTCGTTTTGAATTTTTTTCATTAAAGGCGTAGTAGTATCAAAGTCTTCATTGTCTTTATTTTCTTCTGCTATTTTAATAAGAGCCAACTTTTTTTGTAGATTTTCGTATTGGTCTTTTTTTAATCCTTTATAAAAAATATTTTTCTTATGGTTAAATTCCCTAACTACTGTTTTGAATTTCGACCAAGTGGCTTCGTTTACTTTAATAGGAACTTTACCAGCCTTAAAAAATTGGTTGCGTAAATCTTCGATGGTTCGTAGTCGTTTTTGCCAAATGGAACGATTATTGGTTTCATCTTTTGTTACAGCATCTATTTGGGCAATAATGTCATGTTTTACCTCAAGATTTTTTTCGTAAACCTTATCCAATTCTTCAAAATGAGCATGTCGTTTTTCGTGTATTGTCTTTGTAGCTGCACTAAAACGTTCCCAAATAAGCTCACGATGTTCTTTGTCAACTGGTCCAAGTTCTTCTTTCCAAATTTTATGTAAAACTTGTAACTCTCTAAATGACCTATTGTTATCATCATCTTGTGCTAACTCTTCGGCGCGATTAATTAATTTTAGTTTTTGTTCTAAATTATGCTTAAAATCTAAATCGCGTAAGTCTCTGTTTAAATGTAGGAAATCGTAAAAAATTTCGATATGATGGTGATAATTGTTCCATACTGTATTATACCTATCTCGCGGAATTGGACCAGCATTTCTCCAACTTTCTTGTAATCCTTTAAAATGTTTGTAAGTAGTGTTTATATTTTCTTCAACATTTATTAAGCCTTTTATTTCTTCAATTATTTCTAAACGAATTTCTAAATTTTCCTTTAGACTTTTTTCTAAATTTTTATAATGTGCCTGACGTTTTTCTATATATGTTTTAAAAATAGAATTGTAACGCTTTTTTAAGGGACTATCGAAATAAAAGTCGATTGTATTACCACCTTCTGCAATAAATTTTTCTTTTTTTCCTTCTAAAAGCGCACTAAATTTAGTTGAAAACACACTTTTTATGGTCTCAATTTGAGATTTTAAAGTTTGAATTTTTTCGTTTTCAACTAATTTCTCAAACTCATCTACCAAATCTTCCATAGACATAGCTTGGTAGTCTTTGGTTTCAACTTTTGGATGCTTTTCTTTATCAGCATCTTCAGCATCTTCAGCATCTTTAGTATTTACAGTTTCAATTTCGTTTAGAGTGTCGTCATTAGTTGCTTCTTCATCTTCTTTATTTTCGGTAAGATTTTTGGATTGTTCTTTTTCTGAAGTATCAGTTTCAGGAGTTTTCTCTTCTATTTCAGTTTGAATTTCAGAAGAGGTTTCTTCTATGTTTTCTGGTATAACTTCTTCAACTTTTGCTTCTGGTTCTACATCATCAACAATTTCTTCTTTTTCTTCAGATGCAGCTTCTTCTTTTTCTTCTTCAATGTTTGAAACGGTTTCTTCTTCTGCTTCAGTACTTTTTTCAGAAATATTTTTTATAACTGTTTCGACTTCTACAGTTATATTTTCATTTTCGGTTGGTTTTGTTTCTTTAGTTCCATCTGCTTTTGGCAGGTTATCTTTCTCAGACATATCTTTCAATGTTTAGGTTCGCAATTATTTTATATTGTTTAAAGATAATATTAACTATTAAAAACACAAGGGTAAATGGGGATTTATAAGTTTTTTAGAGCTAATTCCAAATTTTCCAAGCTCTGTCGGCTTGTGATTTTAACATCTCTAAACCATTGCAAATTGTTGCACCTTTAAGTTTGCCGATAGTTAAAAATTTAGTTTCATCCGGATTATAAATTAAATCGTATAGGAGATGCGATTTTGTTATTGCATCATACGGAATTTGAGGGCAAATATTGGTATTTGGATATGTCCCAAGAGGTGAACAATTAATAATTATATGATGTTCCCCAATAATTTCTTCGGAAAGTGTTTGGTACGTATATATTGCATTATTTGAAGCTGTTCTTGAAACATAATTATATTCTATGCCTAACTTTTTTAAGGCATACGCAATTGCTTTAGATGCGCCTCCAGTACCAAGTATTAATGCTTTTTTATGATGTGTTTTTAGATAGGGTTCAATAGATTTTATGAATCCGTAATAATCTGTATTGTAGCCAATAAGACTGCCATTTTCTGTAATTTTAATCGTGTTTACTGCACCAATATCTTTAGCCTTTTCATCTAACTTATCCAAAAAAGATAGGATAGTTTCTTTATAAGGTATGGTTACATTTAGACCTTTTAGGTCTTTGATATTCTTAATAATATCTGTAAAATCGTCAACAGAATCTATATCAAAGTTTTGATATGCATGTGGTAAACCTTCACTTTCAAACTTATCAGTAAAGTATGATTTTGAAAATGAATAACCAATGTCTTTTCCTATGAGACCAAATTTAGACATTTATTTTTCTTGTTTTTTGACCATACAGCTCTAAAGCTAAAACAATTAATATTCCGAAAACAATGTAAGCCATTGCTATAAATGATTCTGTTGAAAATTCTGGCATATAGCGTTCGTAATTTTCTATTACCTTTTCATTTGCAGAGTCTAATAAAAAAGAACCGTCTTCGAGTGTTTTATAAATGGTTTTTTTCCATGGCCAAACCACACCAAGAGAACCAATAATAAAACCCATAATAACAGATAAGGTTATATTTTTAAAATGCTTTAAAACATAACTAATAAGATGTGAAAAGCTAACTAAACCTACAATAGAACCTAAAGTAAAAACACTAATCACTTTTAACATTCTTATACGTACAGGATTTTCTATAAAATCAAAATTACCAGAAAAAATGTCGAACATCGTATCGTAAAGTGCATTTACCGAATCTACCAAAAGCAACACGTAGTTTCCTAATAAAATTAATATAAATGAGCCTGAGAATCCTGGCAATGTCATACCAGAAACACTAATAATACCGCAAAAAAATACAAACCATAGGTTATCATTTTCCATCGCTGGATCTAAAAAGCTAATACTTATTCCAATAGTAATTCCAACCAATAAGCCAATGATTGTTTTAATATTCCAGTTTTTAAAATCTTTATTGATGTAGTAAATGGAGCCAATAATCATTCCAAAAAAAACACTCCATACATAAAGTTCGAAATGAGCAAAAAAGTAATCCAGAATTTTGGAAACGCTGAAATAACTAATAATCATTCCTGAAAATAAAAGCACTAAAAACCGACCATTTATATAGCGATAAAAACTATTAAACCTTCCATTAATCAGTAGTTTAAGAGATTTGCCATTTATTTTTTTTAAGGAATAAATAAACTCTTCGTAAAAACCAGCTACAAAAGCAACAATACCTCCTGAAACACCAGGAACTTTATTTGCTGCTCCCATTCCTAAACCTTTTAAGAGGAGAAAAATTTTATCTGAAAGTGTTCTTGTACTTTGCATTTAAAGGCATCTCTAAAAACTTGTTCGCATCAAAATTTTCAGAGCTTTCCTAAGACAATTAAAAATTTTAAAACACTATCGAGATGATGTAAAAAATTTTGAAGCAGTATTTGGAAAAGCTCTGAAAACCTAACAGGTACAAAGATAACAAATAATCTACTTCGTGTATTTTTTGTTGAAATAGCTATGACTATTCCAAAAAAAGTACACTTCGCATCTCATTTATTCTCTTTGTTTTTTAAAAGAAATGAGTTTTTAGAGATGTCCTTAAGATTAGTCGTTTGTTTTTGATCCTAATTTCTCTAAAATTAAAATAGTTAAAAATCCAACTACCATTAAAGCTATTGCTAAAAGGAATTGATTATCATTATCAAAAGAAAATGGAGACACACTTTGCTCAAGAAACGGTACTTCAATACCTTTTGAGTTGGTTCTCCAGGATAATGTTTCTTTCCAAGGCCAAATTTTATTTAACGAACCAAAAATAAAACCTGTTAAGATTGCTAATGTTAAGTTATGATGGCTCTTGAAAAGCCATTTCAATAGTTTTGAAAATGATAAAATACCTACTATTGCACCACAAGCAAAAATAAAAATCATTTTAAAATCTCTGTTATTTAAGGCCTCTAAAATAGGTTCGTAAGCACCTAATAATACTAAAATAAACGCACCTGAAATACCTGGAAGTATCATTGCACATATTGCCAAAGCACCAGCTAAAAATAGAAACCAACTAGAGCTATTAGCACCTAATGTTGGCAATGTTGTTATATAAAACGCAACAAATGCACCAGCAACAAAACCAAAAACTGAAGCAATATTCCATTTGGTTATTTGCTTTTCCACAAACAATATACTGGCAACTACTAATCCGAAAAAGAAGGACCAAAGTAAGATAGGTTCATTCTCCAGCAACCATTTTATTCCTTTTGATAATGAAAGAATACTGATTATGATTCCGACAAAAAGTGCTGATAAAAAATTGCCATTCAGTTGTTTCCATGCTGCTGAAATGCCATTTTTTTTAAATGTTCTTAATAATGATAAGTTTACATTGTTGATGGATGTTATTAACTCTTCATAAATACCAGAAATAAAAGCAATTGTACCTCCTGAAACACCTGGAACAACATCTGCTGCTCCCATTGCTATTCCTTTTAAGGAAATGATAAGGTAATCGATAAAACGTCTTTGCATTAGCTTTTAATTAAGGTGAGTTAAAGGTATGGAATTTTAGCTTTAAGCGGTATTAAAATTTCGCTGCTATTTCTTTAACCGATTTACGCTTAAAAACGGTTGGGAATAATTCTTCAATTATAAAAATATAGTCCTTGTCTATATGTAGAGCATTTTCAAGGTGGAAGCGACCTTTAACAGATTGATTGGTTTTAAAATAACTTCCTGCCAAACGATATTCTACTTCGGCATTATCTGGATAGGATTCTGTTGTTTGAATTAAACTAAAAATGGCAGCTTCATATTCGCCTAATGTTATTAAAATATCTGCTCTTGCCAACCACGTATTTAATTCGTAATTACCAAGCTCTAAGGTTTTTTTATAGCCACGTTCGGCTTCCTCTAAAAAGTGTAACCGCTGATTTATTTGCCCATATAACTTCCAATAGATACCGTTTTCTGAATCTATATTTATAGCTTTGTTTATGTAATACAAGGCTTTCTGATAATCCTTATTTTTATTATAAAAGTTAGTAATTGCTATCCAACCTTTATCTAATAATGGATCTTCTTCTACTGTTTTATAATAATACTTTACAGCTAAATCATTTTGATTTAATTTTTCGTAGCACCTGCCAATACGTAATAAAGCAAAAGATGTTGGATCGTCTATTGCTAAAGTAATTTTGTAATTTTCTATAGCTTCATCAAATTGTTTCAACTTTTCCAAAGTTTTTCCTTTTTCAAGATAAGCTCCAATAAAAATGTCGTCGGAAATTATTGCAAAATCAAAAGCAGCGATGGCTTTGTTGTAATCTTTTGTATTATAATATTGTTTTCCGAGTTGATGCCAAGCAACTTCGCAATAAGGATTTTTGTCTATATATGTGTTTAAGTATTCTATGGCTTCGTTGTTTTGTTCTAAAAATTCGAAGCAATACATTACATTGTAAAGTGCTGAATAATCTTCATAATCGGCTTCAAGACATTTTAAAAAGTAAAATTTAGCGTCTTCAAATTTATCTAAAAACAAGTATTCCATTCCAATAAGAGAAAATATATCTGCATTATCTTCCGAGAATTCCAAAGCTTGTTGCAATATATTTATAGCCTTTTCATGCTTGTCTTTTTTTGAAAAAATATTGGCTTTTTGAATATAGATTTCTTCATTTGTAGGCTCAATGTCATACAACCTATTTAAAAGTTGGTCAGCCATATTCAACTTATTTTCAAACACATAAACTTCTACTTGAAATAATTTTAAGCTTATAGAAGTAGGATGCTGCTCTAAACTTAATTTAATAGCTTTTTTTGCCAAAGCCATTTTACCTATTTCGAAATAGTGGTGTATAATATTTTCAAATTCTTCAGAGTCGAAAAACAAAACATGATTTGTTTTTAACATGGACTCAAATTTTGAGAGCGATAAATTGTTGTCTTCGTCGTACTGACTATACTCCATAGGCTTTTTTAAAGTTCGTTAGAATAAATGTAGTATTCTATCTTTGATAACAGCTGTTTTTTATTCAATGTTTTCAACAAATTAATTAACAGTTTAAATTTAAGTCGAATATTCTAATTTTTTAGGCTGTTTAACACCTCTTTAATTATGTTGCAACCTTTAATTAAATCTTGATTAGAAATAGTAAGAGGTGGTGTTATACGTATTGCTCGAGGTTCAAAAAGTAGCCAAAACAGAATCATTCCAGCATCCTGACATTTTAAAATGACTTGATTGGCAATTTCAGATGAAGACAAAATAGCAGCAATCATCAAGCCTTTGCCATGGATTTCTTTTATTAAAGGATGTACTAAATGCTCACGTATTAGTGCTTCTTTTTCTAAAGTTTCAGCAATAAGATTGGTGCTTGTAATCTCTTTTAAGGTTGCAAGTGCAGCTGCAGCTATTACAGGATTACCTCCAAAAGTAGTGATATGCCCTAATTTTGGGTTATCCATCAAACAGTACATCATTTCTTTTGAAGCTGTAAATGCTCCAATTGGTAATCCGCCACCAAGACCTTTTCCTGTTACAACAACGTCTGGAACGCAATTATAATGTTCAAAACCAAATAGTTTTCCGGTACGTCCAATACCAGTTTGTATTTCGTCTAATATTAAAATTGCTCCAGCTGCGTTACAACGTTGTCTTACTTTTTGTAAATAGTTTTGTTTTGGTTCAATAAAACCAGCACCACCTTGTATAGTTTCTAAAATTACAGCAGCGGTTTTTGTTGTAATCTGCTCTAAATGTGACTCGTTATTAAATTCAATGAAATGAACATCAGGAATTAACGGTCTAAACGCTTGTTTTTGTTTTTCAATTCCCAACACACTCATAGCTCCCATTGTGTTGCCATGATAGGCTTTTTTTGCAGCTACAATTTGTGACCGACCTGTAAACCGTTTTGCCAGTTTTAAAGCACCTTCTATAGCCTCGGTTCCTGAATTTGTTAAGTACGTGCTCTCTAAAGGTTTAGGCAAATGCTGTGCTAATAATTTGCAAAGTGCTACGGCTGGTTCTTGAATATATTCGCCATAAACCATAACATGCAAATATTTATCTAATTGGGCTTTTATTGCTGAAACTATCTTTGGATGTCTGTGTCCTAAGCTACATGCTGAAACTCCTGCTACAAAATCGAGGTAAGACTTATTATTTTGGTCATAGATATAACTGCCTTCAGCATAAGAAACCTGCATTGCCAAAGGATGAGGTGTTGTTTGTGCTTGGTATTTAAAGAAGTCCGTTTTAATTGTTGTTTTTTTTAAGATTTAACTTTTTCATATTGGTTCCTAATTCTTCTTTAGGCCTCTTCATTTTGTTTTTAGGAATATTTCGAGCAGCTTTATTTTCTTTATTAGAATTTTCAGGTTCTTTATTTGATGCTTTTACACGTTTAATTAAAGCCTCTTCAAAAAATTCTTCTTGCGGAATATAGTTTTCTAATCCTTTAATTACAGGAAGGTTTAAAGGTGGATCGTCTTTAAATAAATCTTCAACACTTAACGGTCGCTCTTCTTCACGCCAATCAAAACCACGAAGAATACGATCGTTTTTAGGAAACTGTTCTTCAGGATACATCGCACCATCAATTCGATTGATTTTTCTAATTTCATCTATTGTGCTATCGCTAATCCAAATTTTAATTTTACCGGATTTAGATTTATCGATGCCTACTAATTCGTTATTTTCATTTCTTGAATAATAGATGGATTCAGCATTTTTAATTATATCAATCGTATATAATTCATTATCTTTAAATAAGCCAAATAATTTTTGCCCTTTTATTTGATTGAAGCCATCTCCAAGCGTGTCTTTGCTAATTATAAAAGCATTGTTAAATACTTTTAATGAATCTAATTTTTCGGTTTCCGGATTAGAAATTAAATGTATGGTATCTCCAGTTATTTGATTGTCAATATGCCAAAGAATTGGGTTTCGATTTGTTGTAAAAGCAGTATTGGAAGAAAACCGATTTAAATTTATAAGTTGCGTAAGTCCGGTTTTATGGTCAACATGAATAGAGTCAGCTTTTCCACTTAAATCCAATTTGTAAATTTTAGCGTTATAAAATGCTTTTGTAATACGATGATCTTCTGGACCAGTAACGCGAATGGTATCGCTATGTATGTAAATAGAATCGTTTTCTTGAACGCTAATAGCCAAAGCACGTTTGGTAATAAAAACGGAATCTTTTTCACGAAACACTTCAGCATAATGCCCTTTTACCACAAAGTTATTTATGGTATCTGTAACTTTTATATTGTTGGTTGCAGAAGCAAAACTTCGGTTTCTGTCAAAATAGATACTATCGCCTTCAACTGTTCGGGTATCATAATCTATCCGTGATTTTTTAACAAAGTAACCTGTGTCATTATTTGTATCGTAAAAACCACGTTCGCAATAAATGGTACTCGTTTCGCTTTCAATAGTTGTAGGACCGAATAAATAGGCGTGACCAGTTTCGGAATAAAAATCTAACTGATCGGAATTTATAGTATAGTCTTTATCTACCAGTTTTACATCTTTTACAAACTGATATTTTTTGGCTTCCATATAGTATCTTCCAATTACACTTGTAATTGTACTTGAATCTCTGACTGCTTTTCCGTTGCTTTTGTAAAATGCTTCTTGTTTTACACGATCAAAAAATAAAGTGTCTGTTGTGATTTCTGAAGAAGGTTCGGTTAAAATAACATCTCCGCTTGCGAAGGCAAGTTTGGTAATTCCACTATATTCTACATAATTTGAGGTCATAGTTATGGTGTCGCCTTGCTTTATTATCACGTTTCCATAAGCTTCTATAAAATCTTCTTTACCATAATAAATAGCTTGGTCGCACCACATAATAATTCCGTCATGAGATATTATAACCTGACTCATGTCGTCTCGAGTTAAAATGGTTGCGTCAGGAAATTTATCTTCGTCTTTATCAAAAAAAGGAGCAGTTTCAATTACTATTTTACGACGTTCTTGAGCATAGGTTATACTTGACAGAATTAATGCAAAAAGGATAAAAATATAAAAGGATTTACGTAGTTCCAATGGTTGAATATTTTTGGTAAAAATAACTATTAAATTATTCTTTTATTGCGAGTTATAAAATATTTAAGACTTCTATAGTAATTAATCAGTACTTAAAGTGTGCTAAAGTTATAAGTACTTAAAGTTATTCTAATATTAAAAATCAAGATATTAGCAGATGATTATATGATATTTATGCTCAACTTGATTGTTAGCTTTAAAGTTTAATTTTAGTTGAAGAACACTCACTCCTGCCTACCGACAGGCAGGTTAGTGTACTCTAAATACTTTTAACTTTAGATACTGATAAGTATTGGAATGAAATTGATTTACCTAAAAATAGTTTGTTTTCTATCTGGTCCAACAGATACTATTTTAATTGGAATATCTAATTCTTCTTCTAAAAAGGATATATAATCGTTTAATTCTTTTGGAAACTGTGAATCGTTTTTCATAGTAGTCAAGTCTTCGCTCCAACCATTGAACTCCGTATAAATAGGTGTTACATTTTCAGCTTCAATGTTATACGGTAAATGTGTAATGGTTTCGCCTTTATAATTGTACGCTGTACATATTTTCAACGTTTTAAAACCGGAAAGCACATCACCTTTCATCATCATAAGTTGCGTAACTCCATTTATCTGGCAAGCATATCTTAAGGCTACAAGATCTAACCAGCCACAACGACGCGATCGTCCTGTAGTAGCTCCAAACTCGTTGCCGACGCGTCCCATAGTTTCGCCATCTTCATCAAATAATTCGGTAGGAAAAGGACCAGAGCCAACTCTTGTAGTATATGCTTTAAAAATACCATAAACTTCTCCTATTTGGTTTGGTGCTACACCTAAACCTGTACAAGCTCCAGCAGCTGTTGTGTTAGATGAGGTTACAAATGGATAGGTTCCAAAATCGATATCGAGTAATGAGCCTTGTGCACCTTCAGCCAGAATAGATTCCCCTTTTTTTAGCGCTTGATAAATGTATTCTTCTGAGTCTATAAAGGTTAATTCTTTTAATGTTTCAATAGCATTAAAAAATTCGGTTTCTAATTCTTCAAGATTATATTGTAAATCTACCTTGTAGAAAGCTATCATTCGTTCATGTTTATTTGCCAAAGCTCGGTATTTTTTTTTCCAATGTTCTAATTCTAAATCACCAACTCTAATTCCGTTACGTCCGGTTTTGTCCATGTACGTTGGTCCGATTCCTTTTAATGTGGAGCCAATTTTTGCTTTTCCTTTCGCAATTTCACTTGCAGCATCTAACAATCGATGTGTTGGTAATATAAGATGAGATTTACGCGAAATGCGTAACGATTTTTTGTAGTCTATATGGTGCTCATCTAATTTAATTAATTCATTTTTAAAAATCACAGGATCGATGACAACACCATTACCAACAAGATTTATGGCTTTTTCATGAAATATTCCTGACGGAATGGTATGTAAAACGTGTTTCATACCATTAAAAACAAGTGTGTGTCCTGCATTTGGACCTCCTTGGAATCGAGCAATAATATTGTAATTTGTGGTAAGAACATCAACAATTTTTCCTTTGCCTTCGTCTCCCCATTGCAAGCCTAGTAGTAAATCTACTGTCATTATGTAATTAGTTAGATGGTTGTTTTTTTGTGCCGTAAAAGTAGAGCGAATGATTATGGATGTTTATATTAAAAACTTCTTCGATAGTCTTTTTTATGGTTTGAATTCTCGGGTCGCAAAACTCAAAAACTTCTCCAGAATCCAAGATTACATGATCGTGTTGTCTATCGAAATACGATTTTTCGTAATACGCCTGATTTTGCCCAAACTGATGCTTTCTAACCAATGCACAATCTAATAATAGTTCTATAGTATTATAAAGTGTTGCTCGAGATACACGATACTTTTTATTTGTCATTTTAATGTATAAGGAATCTATATCAAAATGATCTTTGCATTCGTAGATTTCTTGAAGAATAGCATAGCGTTCAGGTGTTTTTCTGTGACCGTTATCTTCTAAAAATTTAGTGAAGACATTCTTTACAATACTTTGATTATCATTTTCAGGTTTAACATCCATAATTTCACCACAAATTTAAACAATTTTTAAACTCTACGTACTTTTTCAATACCATTAATTTTTTTAATTCTATTCATTAATTTTTTAACCAGATTATTGTGTTTTACAACGACTGTTATTTTTCCAGAAAACAATCCATGGTCTGTTTCGAAATTGAGACTTTTAATATTAACATGCATGTTTCCTGAAATAACTTTTGTGACTTCACTTACTAAACCTAAATTATCTATTCCTGTTATTTGAATAATTGCCGTGAACTCCTGTTGTGTAGAATCGATCCATTTTGCTAATAAAATACGATAGGCATAATTAGATTGTAAACTTAAAGCATTCGGACAGTTTTTTTTGTGAATTTTAATACCATCATTAATAGTTACAAATCCAAAAACAGAATCTCCTGGAATCGGATTACAGCAATTGGATAATTTATAATCCAAATGTTCTTCTTCTTTACCAAAAACAAGCATATCATATTTAGACGTAATTTCTTCTTTATCAATGCCAGGTGAGCTACTTGGTTTCCGAATTCTATTTTTTATAAAACTTATAAATATATTACTACGAGAAGCCGCATAATCCTTAAGCATTTTATTATCGATTGTACTAATGCCAACACGATAAAACAAGTCGAGACTTGTTTTTAGTTTAAAAAAGTTTACAAGCTCGTTTATAGATTTTTCGTTAAGCGTAATTTTGAGTTGTTTTAGTTTACGCCTTAAAATTTCTTTGCCTTGTATTGAAATTTCTTTTGTTTCTTCTTTTAAAGACGATTTTATTTTACTTCTCGCTCTTGCAGTAGTTGCATAATCTAACCAGTTTGCATTTGGTTTGGCATTATCGGAAGTTAAAATATCGACTTGATCACCACTTTCTAAAGGATGGCTTAAAGGCACTAATTTTCCATTTACTTTTGCGCCACGAGTTCTCATTCCTACTTCGGTATGAATGCTAAATGCAAAGTCTAAGGGTGTTGCACCCTTTGGTAAGGATTTTAGGTCGCCTTTTGGTGTAAATACAAATATTTCTTTGGAGTATAAATTGAGTTTAAATTCCTCGACAAAATCGACTGCATTGGTATCTGGATTTTCCAGAGCCTCTTGTAATTTATCTATCCAATCATCGAGTGTATCGTCTTTTTTCGTTTTGCCTTCTTTATATTTGTAATGTGCAGCATATCCTTTTTCTGCAATCTCGTTCATGCGCTCACTACGAATTTGTACTTCAACCCAACGTCCTTTAGGTCCCATTACAGTAATATGTAAAGCTTCATAGCCTGTAGATTTTGGAGACGAAATCCAATCGCGAAGTCGAATAGGATTTGGTCTGAAATGGTCTGTTACAATCGAATAAATTTTCCAGGCTAAAAACTTTTCATTTTCAATATCGCATTTATAAATAATCCGAACGGCAAACTTATCATAGACTTCCTCAAAAGTAACGCCTTGCTTTACCATTTTATGGCGAATGGAGTAAATGGATTTTGGTCTGCCTTTTATTTCATAATCAATATCTTCTTTATTGAGCGATGATTTAAGAATTTTACTGATTTCTTTAATATAAGCGTCTTGTTCTTCTTTGCTTTCTTTTATTTTAGTAAAAATGTCGTTGTAAACTTCGGGTTCGGTGTATTTTAAACCAAGGTCTTCAAGTTCGGTTTTAATATTATAAAGCCCAATTCGGTGTGCTAATGGAGCATAAATGTATAAGGTTTCCGAAGCAATTTTTACCTGTTTATCAGGACGCATTGCTTCCATAGTTTTCATATTATGGAGTCTGTCGGCAATTTTAATGATAATTACCCGAACATCGTCATGCAAAGTCAACAACATTTTACGGAAGTTTTCGGCTTGGGTAGAAACATCCATATCTTTTTTAAGAGACGAAATTTTAGTTAAACCATCTACAATTCTTGCCACAGTTTCTCCAAAGAGTTGCTGTATGTCGTCTAAAGTGTAATTCGGATTGTCTTCTACAACATCATGAAGTAGCGCAGCAGCAATAGAAGTGGCATCCATACCAATTTCTTGTGCTATAATTTTTGCAACTGCAATTGGATGAAAAATATAAGCCTCGCCCGATTTTCGGCGTTGGTCTTTATGCGCATCTACAGCAACATCAAAAGCAGAGCGTATTAGCTTTTTATCTTTTGCAGAGAGTGTTAAATAGCTAACTCTTAAAAGTTTTTTGTACTGTTTTGCAATAGCTGCATTTTCCTTTTCTATATCAACATCATTCATAAAACTAAAGTAACAATAAGAATTTTAATAGGCAATAGTTTTTTTTGGATTTTAAAAATTATATAAAGATCTTTTTGTAGCTTTGTTTTCGTTGGTTTAGTAACTAAATTAATAAATAATTTTATCCATTCGTTAAGGGTTATGTATTACTATTATCTCTGTTAATATACAATTTGGGTTGTTTTTTTGCTGCTGCTTTTTTTTACCAGTTATTTTTAAAGAAATTTATATGGACATTAGTTTAAAAAAGCCCCTGCAACTTAGTTGCAGAGGCTTTATACAATTCTGAAAGAAAAGTATTATTTATTTGAAATTGATAACGGAATAGCAAGTCTTGGGATAAAATTAACCAAGGCTGCAATGATGTTGTATAAGAACCTATAGATTGCTAAATTAACGTATAATACTGCAAGTCCAATAATTACATTGATATATGAATTTGCAACCATTCTTAAGTTTACTAACACTTCGTTTCCTGGATTTTGAGCGGTATCTAATTTATATGTTGCGAAAGCGCTCAATTGATCTGAGATATAATTAAGGTGCACCATTGATGTTAACTCAGCAATAGCAGCTCCTGGTAAAGCATATAGTGGGCTAATACTATCTAACATTTCTATAACTTCTTCTGAATATTTTAGTAAAGAAGTATCAAATAGAAAAGATAAAGTTGACACAAAAGCCACAAATAAGCCTGTAATTGCAAAAACCTCTCCAAATATGTTGGTTCCTTCTTGTTGGTTGGGCAATTTATCCACTAGGATATATGGCTGGTACTGATGGATGGTACAACGGTATTGAAAATATCCTTCCTTCTATGGAAGTTATTTATAACATTGGAGATGCTATTAACAAAATTGGATTTGGTCTAGTTGTTTACACGTTAGCTGTAAGCAAAGACTAATATATTTCGGTTAGTTAAAAAAAAATCCCAAGAAGTCTCGATACTTCTTGGGATTTTATATTTAACTCAGACAGTCAATCTAAATATAACTGAATATAGAATTCAAGTTTCTATTTTGATTTAAAAGGTAAATAAGGGCTTTTTAACCAGTTTACCAAACTACTAATAATACTGTAGAAAAACTTATATATAGCTAAAACAACATAAAGTTTAGCCAAAACTACAGCCACGCCAACATACTCCCAGGCAACAGAAATTAAGCCATTCCAACTCCAAGAACTTCCGGAAGCCTTAGTAAGGTCCAAACTTGACCAATCTTTAGCTAAAATATCTCCTATAAATGAAAGATTTAAAAGATTAGCTAATTCTGCAGTTGCTGCCATAGGCAAAGCATAAGCATAATTTATATTTTCTACCCATCCAGTAGCAAAATCTCCTGAAACATTTAAAGATGTAGCCCATGATAGTGTCATTGCAAATGCTCCAAACAAGGCTACAATAGCAGCAACATGACCTATTACTTTAATATTAGCAAGCGCTAAATCTTTAAAAATAAAATCAATCGTTCCACTTTTTGATGCAGCTAAGCTATCTCCAGCCGATCTAATAACTTGAGAGATAGGGAATGCAGCATAAACCCAAATAAGCATGTAAAGAATTTTTGCTAAAATATCCATTTCTTCTCCCATTCCACCTTCCCAAATTGGTGAAAGAATCACTATTAATGATGTTAACAATACAACAAGGGCAGATACTGTGTAAAATTTACCCACCCAACTCGGGATGTTACCTTCTGAATCTTGAACCCAAGAATTAAAAGTGTTTCCAGGTAATTTCGAATTGACAACTTGAGGCAAGTCAAGTAATTTGTTTAAAATTTTCTCCATTTTTAAAAATTAGTTAGTTAATAATTTTAGAAAGGTACTATAAAAAAACCAATTATTCTTTTTTTTAAATTGAAAAATTAAGAAGATGCTTAATTCATATAACCACAATGCTAGTTTTATAGAGTGTTGAGCCACATAATTCCCTTTTTATCTTGTGCTCCGAAAGTGTTAAAATGCTGTTTAAAATGTATTGATTTTACAATTTTTGACTATTTTTAATAGTTAATTTTTAACGTTGTTGGCAAATCGATATTTTTCAAGTTTTCATAAAATTTACCCTTTATCCATTCTTCTGTTTTTTTATATTCTTATAGATTACTATTGATTATTCTTGCCAATATTCGTCTTAGTCGGGTAGTCTTACATCGTCTCATTTGCAATGAGTCAGCGTATCATTATAACTTATCTGGGTTACGGGTAGGTCATATTTTGAGGAATCAATGCGTAAGGGCTTCGCCAGTTTACCACCTTAACAATATTGTAATTTAATTCATCTTATTGGACAAATGAATAGCCGAGCTTATTGGTATCGGTTACAAAGCCGGTTTAGGACACAAATTTTAAAAACTCGTTTACTGAAACCGGATCCTGTTCTTGAAGGTTTTGACATCTAATATTCATGAGTGTCATAATAATCGCGAGTGTTTTAAAATTCAATATTTATTAAATGTGAGATAATCTTACATCTGAAAAATACCATTTGTTTTTCTCTTTTGCTGACATCATTTTTTAATGGTGAACACTGTTGATGGTATGGTCGGAATTAATTGATTACAATAGTCGTTAAACCTAGTTAGCTATTTTTATCATAAAGTCAAGTTTCTAAAATACTTTACAACTTCAAATTCCTAACGCGTTCTAACAAGGTTGGATGCGAATAATGCATAAACACATAGGCTTTATGTGGCGTTAAATTGATTAAACTATTTTTAGAGAGTTTTTTTAGTGAGGTAATTAAAGGTTCAGCTTTATAGGTTTTTTTTGCATAATCATCGGCTTGATATTCAAACTTGCGAGAAAAATGATTCATAATAATCCCAGTAATTTCACTTATCGGGCTATACAGCATTCCGAAAGCAATTAAACCAATATGAAAACTTGGTATTTTCGCTCCTAATGCATTAGAAAGTAATGGGTTTGAAATTAATAGCGATAAGATGTATAATGTTAATCCTGTAAGTAAAATTGAAGCAAAAAGGTTAAAAATAATATGCTTCTTTTTATAATGACCAACTTCGTGTGCTAACACAGCTACAATTTCGTCTTCTTCTAAATCGTTTATCAAGGTGTCATAAAGTGTCACACGTTTTTCGCTTCCAAATCCAGAAAAATAGGCATTAGCTTTGGTACTGCGTTTAGAACCATCAATCACAAATATTTTATTGAGTTTGAACCCAACAGTTTTTGCATAAGCCGAAATTTTATCTCTTAAACTACCATCTTCTAAAGGTGTTTGCTTGTTGAATAATGGCACAATTAATCGCGAATAAAACATATTCATAAAAAGCGTAAAAACTGTTACAGTTGCCCAAGCATAAAGCCAAAATTGATTTCCGGTAAACTCATAAAACCAAACAATTAGTGCCAGAATGCTACCACCAAGAATAGCCATTATTAGCAATCCTTTTATTTTATCTAAAACAAAAGTTTTCTTTGTGCTTTTATTAAAATTGAATTTTTCTTCAATCACAAAGGTTTTATAATAAGCGAAAGGCGTTGTTATAATATCACTTCCAATCATTATAATTCCAAAGAAAATTAAGGCAATTACAATGTTGTTATCGCTGTAATTTCTCGCTATATTATCTATAAATTCAAAACCGTCAAAGTAAAAAAATGCCAATGTAAGTACAAGGGAAAACGTTGAAGTTAACACACCAAACTTGTAGTTTGTTTGTTTGTAGGATTGCGATTTCTTGTATTCGTTTTCATCATAAACATCTTGTAATTCGGGAGGTAAAGCGTCATTATAATGTTTTGCATTTAATGCATCAAGAATTTTATCAATAATAAAGTTGATAATTAAAATGGCAATAATGATGTATAATAGAGTAGTAGCTGTCATGTTTTAAAATTTCAAATACTAAAAGTTATTTAGTTAAAAGTTATTAGTTAATAGTTTTTATTTAAAAATATTGATGTCCGAGTAAAAAATTAAATAAGTCGTAAAACATTGTTTTTTGTTATAGTTAAGTGGTTTCTGAAAATTAATACCTTGTTTTTCATTATTGTCATTTATGAGAATCCTGATAGCTGTCGGGAAGGAATTTTTTCAATTTTATGCTTTTACGAGTTGTATTCATCTGATTGATAGATATCTAAAACAAGTATTTTGTCTTTTGTCTATCAGCAAAGCGATCTTATATCTTTTATCGGACAATACAAATTTGAAAATGTATTTCTCACTTAAAATCTAAACTCCATATTCAAAGAATTCACTTTAGGATTTGATATTTAAGAATTGACTTTTTTCAAAGAAATTTTTACAAGAAATTTCTTTGTTTTTTTGCTTCAAAAATAAGAATTCCTGCCGTAACCGAAACATTCATAGAGTCTATTTCTCCTTGCATTGGTATAATTATATTTTGAGTAGCATTTTCTAACCATTCATTTGTTAATCCAGTTGCTTCTGTACCAACAACAATAGCTGTTGGTTTTGTGTAATCTTGTGTATGATATTCTACTGAAGCTTGTAATGCTGCGCAAAAAATGTTGATATTGTTTTCTTTTAAAAATTGAATAATCTCTGAAGTTGTTCCAACAGCTATTTGATTGGTAAACACACAACCAACGCTTGACCGAATAATGTTAGGATTGTACAAATCGGGTTTTGGGTTAGCAATAATAACAGCATCCACATTTGCAGCATCAGCAGTACGTAAAAGTGCGCCAATATTTCCGGGTTTCTCTGGCGCTTCGGCAATTAGAATTAATGGATTTTCGGTTTTGAATACAATATTTTCGAGTGATAGATTTTTAGCTTTTGCAACAGCAATAACACCTTCGGTAGTTTCCCTATAGGCTAGCTTTTGATAGACTTCTTTTGAAACTTCTATGATGTTGAGTTGTTGGGTTGTTAAGTTTTTGAGTTGTTCTTCTGAAAATAATTTAGGATAATATAAAATAGTCTCTAATCTATAATCTCCTTTTAATGCCAATATAATTTCACGCTCACCTTCAATTAGAAATAAACCAGAGGTTTTTCGTGCTTTGGATTTATATTTTAAAAGAACAAGTTGTTGAAAAAAAGGGTTTTGTATGCTGGTAATTTGTTTAGTCATTTCAAGACAAAAATAGATTAATTATTGTAATTTTTTTGTAGCTTAAACGTCAAAATACTAAACTAACAACTAATATGAAAAAAACGGCAGTTTTATTACTGACAGTAGCTTTGATGTTTTCTTGTAAACAAGAGACAAAAACAAACGATTACAAAAATGAAACATTAGATGTAACCACAACCATTTATCCTGAAAATAGCGGAATAGACCATTGGAATGCAATGCAATAGCTTGTATTTACAATGCCAAGTCCTGACGGGAATGAAATAACGACTACTAATTTAAAATCCAGAGAATCTTTAATTGATATGCCTAATCATATCATTGGTTTTGATGGGAAAGATGTTTGGCTGCATAAAAAAGATACAACATCATATAAAGGTAACGCCAAGTTTTACTACAACCTTATGTTTTATTTTTATGCAATGCCTTTTGTTTTAGGAGATGACGGTATTTCTTATAAGGATGTAGAACCTTTAACTTTTGAAGGAAATGATTATCCTGGAATACTTATTTCTTATGAAAGCGGAGTAGGAGAATCACCAGACGATGAATACATTTTGTATTATAACCCTGAAACTTATAACATGGAATGGCTTGGTTATACAGTTACTTATTTTTCTAAAGAAAAAGGTAAAGAATTTCATTTTATAAAATATAGTGATTGGCAAACAATTGATGGTTTAGAACTACCAAAAACATTGACTTGGTATAATTATGAGAACAACCAACCAACTACAAAGCGTAATGATTTGGAGTTTGTTAATGTTACTATTTTACAAACTAAACCAGATGATAGATTGTTTAAAAAGCCTGAGAATGCTAAAGTTATAGAATAAAAAAAGCGAGTTATTAGTTCGCTTTTCAATTTAAATAAAATTTTATTCTCCTTTATATTTATTACTATATCGTTTCCAGAGTTTTGTTTGGTGAGTTTCTAAACTAATTTCTCTACCATCAATAAAAGCGTGTGTTAAAATGTTGGTACGCATATCGAGAGCATCACCTTCGCTAATAAATAATGTGGCACTTTTACCGGCTTCAAGTGTTCCATAATCGGCATCAATACCCAAAATTTTTGCAGTATTAGAGGTAATAAGTTTTAAGGCTTCCTCTTTGTGCATACCTTGTCCTACAACTTGTCCAGCCTGAAATGGTAAATTACGTGCGTTTGCACGTTCCATTTGTCCACTGTTTTCTAAACCAACAAGTACTCCTTGATCTGTTAAAAGTTTTGCCAGTTTATATGGAAAATCGTAATCGTCATCATCGCTATTTGGTGTCGTATGAACTCTCCTGACTAACACAGGAATATTATTCGATTTTAAAAGCGCTGCAACTTTATTAGCTTGATAGCCACCTACAATAACCACATTTGCAATACCATGTGCTTTGGCAAAATCTATAGCATCTGTAATTCCTTTTTCATCATTAACATGCACAAACAATTTTTGAGTGCCATTAAATATACCTTGCATGGCTTCGTAAGGAAGGTTTTTTGTGGTTCTACTTCCTTTTAAATAGGCTCTGCTTTCTGTAACAAATGCAACTAAACTTTCAACTTGTTTTGCGTAGTTTTTATTTGGTTTTAAACCTCTTGGCTCACCCAACCACCAACGTCCTCTTGTAAAACTATTTGGCCAATTCAAATGTATGCCATCATCTACTTTTAGTACAGCATCTTCCCAATTCCATGCATCAAATTGAACTATAGATGAAGTTCCTGAAATGATGCCGCCTCGTGGTGTAATTTGACCAATCAACACACCATTTGGACGCATAGATTCCACAACTTTAGATTCAGCATTATAAGCGATAAGACTTCTAATATGCGGATTCATAGTACCGATTTCTCTGGTGTCATTAGTTGCTCTTACTGCACCTATTTCATGTAATCCAAGTGTTGAGTTTGGTGCAATAAATCCAGGATATACGTGTTTGCCTTTGGCTTCAATAATGGTTCCTTTATATGTTATCTTGGAAGTTAAACCATTAACACAAGCTGTTATCTTTCCGTTTTCTACAATAATAATACTGTGTTCGATAACTGTTCCATCTCCAATATGAGCAGTTGCACCAACAATGGTAAACGCTTCAGTTTGTACTGGAGCTGGAGTTTGCTGTGCAAAAGTTATTGTGAAACACAATACTAAAATTGCTGATATATATATAAATTTTTTCATAATTTTCAATTTTAAGATTAAAGTGAATCACAATTCAATTCGGGTTTATCTTTCTTTTTAACAGGCTGTGTTTTCATGCCTTTATTTTTGTCTTTCAGCATCATAGAAATAAGTTCACTTTTTTCTTTTTTAATGGCTTCACGAGATTGTGCATCTCTTTCAATGTCAAAATAAGTAACACCTTCTATTATGGTTTTTTCGGCTTTGGAATACACAGACATTGGATGACCACTCCACAAAACAACATCGGCATCTTTGCCTACTTTTATACTTCCAACTTTATCGTCTATATGTAATAATTTTGCAGGATTGAGTGTTACAAATTTCCAGGCATCTTCTTCGCTTATACCTCCATATTTAACCGATTTTGCGGCTTCTTGATTTAATCGTCTGGACATTTCGCCACTATCACTATTAATTGCAGTAACAACTCCAGCATTATGCATTATTGCGGCATTATACGGAATGGCATCATTGACCTCAAATTTATAAGCCCACCAGTCGCTAAAGGTTGAACCACCAACACCATGAGCTTTCATTTTATCTGCAACTTTATAACCCTCAAGAATATGTGTAAATGTGTTGATATTAAAATTGAATCTTTCGGCAACTTTCATCAGCATATTAATTTCACTTTGCACATACGAATGGCAACTTATAAAACGTTCTTTATTTATGATTTCGGCGAGCACATCCATCTCAATATCTTTTCTGTAGGACTTGCCACTTTTCTTTTTGGCATCGTATGCTGCCGCTCTGGTAAAATAATCCATGTACAATTGTTCAACTCCCATTCTTGTTTGAGGAAAGCGACTAAAACTTTGCCAGTTCGATTGTTTTACATTTTCACCCAAAGCAAATTTTATAAATTTTGGAGCATTTTTATTGAGTAAATTATCGGCAGATTCTCCCCATTTTAATTTAATAATTGCTGAACGACCACCAATTGGATTTGCTGAACCATGTAAAATTTGTATTGATGTTACGCCACCAGCAAGGTTTCGGTAAATATTTATATCATCAGGATTAATAACATCTTCAATAGTAACTTCGGCAGAAGAATTATGTCCTGCTTCGTTTATTGCTGCAGCTGCAATATGTGAGTGTTCATCTACAATCCCAGAAGTTAAATGTTTTCCGGTAGCATCAATAACCTTTGCATTACTATCACTCAAATTTTTGCCAATCTTTGCAATCTTTCCATTCTTAATTAAAACATCTGTGTTTTCTAGAATACCTTCTTTTTCATTGGTCCAAACGGTAGCATTTTTGAATAAAATAGTTTCCTGTTTTGGGAGTTCGGCAAAACCATAAGCACCATTTGGATAGGTTAGAGGCATTATTTTTACAGCTTCATCATCATCTTTCTTATCTTTCTTTTTGTCTTTTGAATCTTCTTTTTCAACTTTTTTTGCAAAGAATGTTGTTTCATTACCATTCGGAAGAATTACTTTTCCGCTTAAATTATCTGTATTATTTACTTTGGAAGTAATCCTGAAATAGTCCTGTTTGATGCTATCTATACTTTTGAAAGTTAAGTATATCCAATCCTCTTTATACGATAATTTTGAACCCAACTTGTTATCGCCACTTTTTACTGTTATTTTAAGTTTATTTAGTTCACCGGAAATTGATAAATCGTAAGAAGTGTTACCAATATTAAAGGTATAATCACCACGAATATCTTTAATGGTCATGGATTCTATAACGTTTTTATGCCCTTTTACCCAATTTTCATAAAGGGTCGTTTTTTTATCAAAAATATCGCCAGAAGTGATTAAGAAATTGGCATAAGTACCATTTTTAAGTGAACCAATACTGTTCGATTTTCCTAAAAGTTGTGCAGGGATTGTCGTTAAAGCTTCCAAGGCTACAGTTTTATCTAAACCGTATTTAATAGCTTTTTGCAAGTTTGTTTTGAAATCCTTTGTAGATTTTAAAGAATGTGTAGTTAAGGCAAAAGAAATTCCGTTATCTGATAGAGTTTTTGGGTTAGCAGGTTTTTGATTCCATTCTCGCATATCATCAAGTTCTAAAACACTTGATAGGAACGAATTTTCTACATCATATGCTTTCGGAAAGTTAATAGGTAAAATATAGGAAGCATTGGTAGCTTTTATTTCACTAATACGTTCGTATTCGTCACCACCACCAAGAATAATATATTGTATCCCAAATTGATCACCCACTTTGTCCACACGAACATCGTTAGCTTTACTTCCTGCAGCAAAAATCTGTACTAATTTTTTGTTGGCATTAAGAGCTTCTAATGACCTATCTTTTGCTTTCAAACTACCTTTAGCATACCAATCGGCATCGTAATATAGTTGTCTTAATAATGCTAAAGTTCCCATTATGGAAGTAGGATACGATTGTTTTGATTTTAGGCTTTTGCTCAACGACAAGTATTGCCCTGAACGTCCATCAATGATGCGTTCGGAGTCACCGCCTTCATCTGTAAGTGCAACTAATATTCCAGTACCTCTAACAATACCGTCTTGCAAATGTGTATTGACAACACCAAACCCGGCTTTTCTCAATTCGGAAGCCGATTTCTTGTCAAATTTAAACACGTCTATCGCATTTCGTTCTGGCATGATGTGGTCGTTCCAATAAAATCCTTCACGACTTGCGTGGTATTGAGCTGCTCTTCCAAAACCAGAACCACCTTCACGTTTAGGCTTTTTAATACCAAAACCAGAATACATATCTATAAATGAAGGATAAATACTTTTTCCTGAAATATCGATAATAACTGAATTGGCAGGAATTGTTACCGAAGCTCCTGAAGCAACCACTTTTCCGTCTTTAATCAGCAGTGTGCCATTTTCAATAATTTGAGTTGGCGTGACATAAATTTTAGCATTTGTAAATACTGTGTAATTTGTATTTTCCGATTTTACGCCATCATTTTTCGGGAAGTGCTCTTGTGCAATCATTGAAAAGCTACACAAAAGCATCATTAAAATAAGATACTTTTTATACATATTGGTTAGTAATAAAATTAGAATTTTAAAAGTACTGATTTTGTGCTTTATAAAAACGAATTAAGATTTTTTTAACTTTTCTTTAAAGATTGTCTTCAAAATAATTAACAAACAATGCCACAGCATAACTATAGCTTTCTATGCCTTTTTTTTGGTTGTTAGCTTTAAGGAAGTTTCCATAAGTTATTTTAAACAATGGTTCGAGTGGGTTTTGATAAGACATCCAAAAATCATAAGATTCCTGATAATTTTTAAAGATGCCTTTATTTATAGTTTCTGCTAACTCCTCGTAACAGCCTTCATCACGACGAAATATTTCATTTAAACAATGTCTCAAAGCAAAAATATAACCCGAATATTTAAAGTAAATATCTTCATTATGAATAGCTGCCAGGCAACCAATGAAATTAGTTTCGTTTTCGGCAGCATAACCTAATTGGTGTGCTTTTTCATGGCAAACAGTTGTTGGATATTTATACAATGGAATTAAACCATCAATTTGTGCTTCGTTTGTAAACGGATTTAAATAACCACTAAATCCCATATATGTTAGTGGTAAACTGTAAAGCGACATTTTTATACTGCTTGGTGTGTATTTTAAATGCGAATAAATTTTTGCCAATGCATCATATCCATTTGTTGTTTTATTTAAAAGCTCATTTTTACTAAAAGGCATTTCAACTTTAACAGAATCGTTTTTGGTAATTCTGATATGAAGCTCGTTAGATTTTTTAATTAGTTTTCGTGTAACAGAAACTAATTCTTCAGTATTATAATTGTTTTTTAGTTCTAAAGTTACGTGTAATGGTAATCGGTAATAATTCAAACCCCAAAACAAATGAAACGCAAAATACACCAAAGACACTGCTGAAAGCACATCCATAAACCAAGATTTTGTATCTTTGGGTACACGCTTTCTGTTTATAAAAAACCATCGAATAATATATATTCCAGCAATAGTATAAAGAATATCTCCAACCGAAAATGGCAACCAACCAAACACATATCGCAAGGCTTTTGATGTAAGTTGATACAAGCCGTTGCTGTAATACCTTTCAACAAAATCGGGATAATGTGAAAGGAGTTTTACAAGGAGATATTGCGGAATTATACTTAAAGCTATTATCGTTTTTTTCTTCATGAGCAGTTTTCAAAAATAAACAATTGTTTTATAAATCTTTGTTGTGATTAGCTACCTTTGTGAAACTTTTAATAAAATAAAATGAATTCAGAAATAAGACAATTACAACCGCAACAACTTTGGAATAAATTTGCAGACCTAAATGCAGTACCAAGACCATCAAAAAAGGAAGAACGTGTTATCGCATTTATGAAGGATTTCGGAAATAGTTTAGGATTACAAACCATTGAAGATGAGGTAGGAAATGTCATAATTAAAAAGCCTGCAACTGTTGGAATGAAAGATAGAAAAACCATTGTATTGCAATCGCATCTCGATATGGTACACCAAAAAAATGGAGATACCAATTTCAATTTTGATACACAAGGTATCGAAATGTATGTTGATGGAGATTGGGTTAGAGCAAAAGGGACTACGCTTGGTGCAGATAATGGCTTGGGAGTTGCTACTATTATGGCAATTTTAGAAAGTGCAGATATTCCACATCCTGCTATTGAAGCCTTGTTTACCATTGATGAAGAAACAGGAATGACAGGAGCAATGGGCTTGAAAGCTGATGTACTTGAAGGTGAAATGCTTTTAAATTTAGATACCGAAGAAGATGACGAAATTGGTGTTGGATGTGCTGGTGGAATTGATGTTACTGCAACGCGAACTTATGTAGAAGAAAACGTTCCTGAAAATTGTATTGCTTACAAAATTGAAGTAAAAGGATTAAATGGAGGACATTCGGGAATGGATATACATAAAGGATTAGGTAATGCTAATAAAATTATGAACCGTTTATTGTATGATGGATTTGAAAATTTTGGATTACGAATTTCGAAAATTGATGGTGGAAGTTTACGTAATGCAATTCCGCGAGAAAGTAATGCTTGTATTGTAATAGATAAAGTTCATAAAGTTGCTTTTGAATTTGAAATACAACAACTTATTAAAGACATTGAGACTGAACTAAAAACTATGGAGCCTAATCTTGAAATTGAAATCAGCCAAACCAAAGTATCCAATAAGATTATGGATTTAGATGTGCAAAAAGGATTAACAAGAGCTTTATATGCTGCTCAAAACGGAGTGTACAGAATGAGTGCAGATATTCGAGAACTGGTTGAAACGTCTAATAATATTGCACGAGTTATTGTAAAAGATGGACATATTAAAATAGGATGTTTAACACGATCTTCGGTGGAGTCTTCTAAAATAGATTTGGCAACTATGCTTCGAGCTACTTTTGAACTTATGGGTTGCGATGTAGCGTTTTCTGGTAGTTATCCTGGTTGGACATCAAATATGGATTCAGTTATTTTAAAAGTGATGTCTAAACTTTATAAGGATATAAATGGCGAAAAAGCAAAAGTAGCAGCTTGTCATGCAGGATTAGAATGTGGGATTTTAGGCATCAATTATCCTGAAATGGATATGATAAGTTTTGGACCTACTATTAAAGGCGCACATTCTCCAGATGAACGTGCAAGTATTTCTTCTGTACAAAAATATTGGAAGTTTGTGTTAGAGATATTGAAGAATATTCCTAAAAATTAGGTATAAAAAAGCAACTCATTGAGTTGCTTTTTTGAATACATATTAATTAGTAAATTATTTGTATATCCGTAAACACTAATAATTGATAATTAATGTTTATCTTTAGAGAAAATAAAGATATGAATATATTTAGTTTTACGGCTCATTTTGATAGTGAAGAATCGTGTAGGAATCATTTTAAGGAAGAACGAGATAAAATAGGTATAAATTGTAGAAGATGTGGACATGATAAGCATTATTGGATAAAAAGTCAATGGAGTTATGAGTGTAAACAATGTAGAAGCCGTACATCCTTGAGAAGTGGAACGATTATGCAAAGTTCAAATTTACCTTTTTTAGTTTGGTATAAAACGATGTTCTTACTTAGTGCTACCAAGAAGGGATTTTCTTCTAAAGAGATCCAACGTCAATTAGGATTAAAACGTTATGAACCTGTTTGGGCAATGATTCATAAACTACGTAAAGCGATGGGCAAAAGAGATGATCGTTACACTTTAGAAGGAATGATAGAAATGGATGAAGGCTATTTTACAATAGAGGCTTCTAAATATGAACACAAAACACAAAAATCAGGTCGTGGCAGCAAGACCAAGGCTAATGTTATGATTATGGCAGAAAGTACCGTTTTAGAAGATATTGATACAGGAAAAGTAGAAAGGCAATGCAGATATTTTAAAGCAAAAGTTCTTGATGACCATAAAGCAGATGGAGCAGATGATGTATTAAAAGACAACATAGATGATGATCAAATTATAGTGTTCTCTGACAAAAGCACCTCTTATGTAAATATTGCAGACTATGTTGAAATACATATAACAGAGAAGTCTGATAAACAAACAACAAAGGAAACATTAAAGTGGGTTCATATAGTAATTAGTAATGCCAAAAGAAATTTTACAGGCAATTACCATAAAATTAAAAGAAAATATTTACAATTATACCTTAATGAATTTATTTACAAGTTAAATCGTAGGTATTTTGGAGAACGGATATTTGACAGACTTGTTATTGCTGGAATTACAGGGTTATGACGAATTACGGATATACAATAAATTATTATTCAATTTTTTAAATTCAAATTAATATAATAAATGTTTTTAATTTTTTATTTCTCCAGCCTGTTTGGGATTTATACTTTACAAAGTATATTTTTAAATTACTTTGAGACTCATAATCAACAAAATATATCTTTTTATCAGACTGTGATTCGTATTCAACAAAATACCATAAGCCTAAATTACCTTTCACTTGTGATTCGTATTCAACTTTAAAAACCTTCAAATCACATTGAGACTCATAATCAACCACATAAACTTTTATATTTGCTTGACTTTCATATTTAACTGAATAAACCTTTTGGGCATTTATATTAGAAAACGAAAGCAAAAGTGTTACTATTATTAATAAGATAGACTTCATTTTATACTTAAAGATTATACTCTTTTAACTTTTATAATATTACACGAATCATCAACTGTTACATTAAAAACAAAATCTATGCCAGAATCCACGTCGTATAACTGAACTAAATAAACTCCATTACCATTATATGTACAAAGTTGGGTTATATAATTTCGTTTAGCACTTCTATCCATATTTGTGCAATGTCCTATTACAACATTACGACAATAACTTCTTGAATCACTTTTTTGCGAAACAACAGACTATTCTTTACCAACAATTTCTAAATCGAAGATTAAATTGCTATTTACAGGGATTCCTCTTTTAGGTGTAGTACCATAGCCTAAATATGATGGGATAAATACACGAGCTTTATCGCCAACATTCATATTAAGCATTGCTTCTCTAAAACCAGAGATTAAACTTGCACGTTCATTATATATCATTGGAAAAGGAGCATAGCCATTTTGTTGGTCTCTCTTTTCATTATATGTTCCATTTTTTTTTGCAACTTCTGCCCAACTTGTGTCAAATAATTCGCCATTTTCTAAATAACCCGCGTAATTGATTAAAACTTTGTCAGAGGCTGTAGGTTTTTTGCCATTACTTTCATGCGTAAAAATCATGGCTAAACCAGTTGGTAAATTTAATACTCTTCCTTTCAAATTTTCATTTTCTTTAATAAAGGCTTCTTTAGCAATTTCAGCTTTTTCTTTTAAAACTTCTAGAGCTTCTTCTGCTTTTTTTCTGGCTTCCTCTTCACGTTGTTTTTTCTTTTCTTCAAGTTTAGGTAATTCGGTTTCCCAAACTTTTACAGCATCAAAATTACGTGCATCAAATCCTTGACGAATAATGTTCAATTCTTCAATTACCACATCTATTTCTGGTCTGTTTCTAGGACCAACCTTAACATTAGAAATAGTGTCTTGGATGTCTAATCCTATCACTAACTCTCCAAACACAGTATGTTTATTGTTTAATTTTGGAATAGGTATTTCAGTAATAAAGAATTGGCTGCCATTTGTAGCAGGACCAGAATTAGCCATAGACAAGATACCTGGTTTATCATGCTTTAGTGTCTCGTCAAATTCATCACCAAACTTGTAACCTGGACCACCACGACCTGTACTTTCAGGATCACCACCTTGTATCATAAACTTATCCATAACACGATGAAATATAATTCCGTTATAGAATTTATTACCTTTAAAAGTACTATCAACCATTGGGTGATTTCCTTCGGAAAGTGCTACAAAGTTTGCAACTGTTACAGGTGTTTTTTCGTAAGCGAGTCTTGCCACCATCGTACCTTTGTTAGTTACAAATTCCGCATAAAGGCCATCGCCTAAATCGGGATATTTATCATTACATGAGCTTAAACTTAAAAATAAAATTAGAACTGTAGTTTTCATAGAATGTTTTAAAGTATTCATTTTAATTGGTTTCTTTTTGTGTTATTGAATTAATTGTTACTGTACATATTATAGAAATATTTGCACCTATTTTGTTTTCATCACCATAATAACCATAAGCTTTATCCGACGGAAATAAAAACGTAATCGTCTCTCCAGCTTTCATAAATTTTAAACCTTCCCGAAGTCCGGAGAATATTTCTTCTTGATCCATTGCATAATTTTGAGTTTTCAGTTCTTCTTGGCTGTAAATGGTAGCGTTGTTAAAATCGGTAACATCGTAATTAAAATTCACGATATTACCAAATTTTGGTGTTATAGAATCTCCTTCAACTTTAACATTATAATAGTACCAAAAGCCATTAGGAGAAGCAATAAATTTTGTTTCTGGATTATTTTGAATTATGTGTTGAATACGCTCGTGTTGCTCATTATTAAGTGACTTGTTAAGTGCAACGGATTTATCAATAAACGAACCCGATTTTACTGAAACTGGTCGTCGAACTTCAGGTTGGTTGCACCCAAAAAACAGGAACGTGACTAATAATATGGTTAGTAGTTGCTTCACGAATTGAGGTCTTTACTATAATTTGGTAATAAACTGATAAACTTTTCAAGAGTATCTTTTAAACTTAATTCGCTACGTCCTCCAGCTGCGTTTAAGTGACCTCCACCATTAAAATGATTGCGAGCAAACACATTTACATCAAAATTACCTTTTGACCGTAGAGAAATTTTAACGATACCTTCTTTTTTGTGTTCAATAAAGATTACTGCAAAGTTTACTTTGTATAGAGAAAGTGCATAATTTACCACACCTTCAGTATCTCCTTTTTTAAAGTTGAATGTATTTAATTCGTCTTGAGATAAAGAAATGTATGATGTATTATATTTAGGAATAACTTTTAGATTGTTTAGTGCCCGACCTAATAATTGTAATCTATCATAAGTATTTGTATCGTAAACATTACCATGAATTTGAGCATTATTTGCACCTTTATCGATAAGGTCTGCTACAACACGATGTGTCGTGCTTGTTGTAGCATTAAAACTGAACGATCCGGTATCTGTCATAATACCTACATATAAACTTGTTGCAATAGCACTAGTAATTGCGTTCACATCATCAAGCATTTCTAAAAAATGATAAATCATTTCACTTGTAGAGCACATCGAAACATCAGAATAAACATATTTGGCGTAATCTTCTGGTAGTTGGTGGTGATCTATCATTATTTTTATTCCTTTAGCTGCAACTAAATTAGGTTCCATACTTCCTGTTCGGTTCAAAGCATTAAAATCTAAAGTAAAAATGAGTTCAGCATTTTCAATAAGAGTATTTGCCTTTACAGTATCGGATTCATGTTTAATAATAGTGTCTTCTCCGGGAATCCATTTTAAAAATTCAGGATAATCGTTTGGAGTAATAACCACAACGTCATGACCTTTTGATTTTAAATAATGATAAAGACCAAGTGACGAACCTATGGCGTCACCATCAGGATTTTTGTGTGGTACAACGACAATGAATTTTGGTGTTTCCAGTAAATATTTTATTTCTTTAATGTCGATATTTGTCATACGGCTGCGAAGATACAATTTTTTACTTTTTCCAGACCTTGTTTTTAACAACTAATTAGCTATTTTGCATAAAATTAAAATTATTAAAATGCCCTGTTTTAAATATATTTTCTTTCTGTTTTTAATTCTTATTTCTTGTAAAACCAATACTAAACAACACGATAAAACTTTAAGTTATCAAGTTGATTCAGATGATTTTGTCATTGCCTTTGGTTCCTGTAATAATCAGGTTTTACCCAATGTTTTATGGAACGAAATATTAAAAAATAAACCTGATGTTTGGATTTGGGGAGGTGATGTAATTTATACTACAGCTGAAGACATTGCTGTAATGCAAAAAGATTATCAGAAACAAAAAAGAAATCCGGAATATGCTGATTTTATTAAAAACGTTGAAGTAATTGGTACTTGGGACGATCATGATTACGGATTAAATGATGGAGGTAAAGAGAATTCTAAAAAAGCAGAAGCACAAACCTTGTTTTTAGATTTTATAGATACAGATAAAACCGATAAGAAAAGAGCGCAAGAAGGCGTGTATTTTGCTAAAGACTATGCTATTGATAACAAAATAATTAAAATTATAATTTTAGACACACGATATTTTAGAACAGCTCTTACTCCTGACGATTTATCAAGAAAAAGATATAAACCAAATGCTTATGGTGAAGGAAGTATGCTTGGAAAAGTACAATGGGAATGGTTAGCAAATGAGCTTCAAAACTCAAAAGCGTCATTTAATATTATTGTAAGCAGTATTCAGTTTTTATCTTCCGAACATGGTTATGAAAGTTGGGGAAATATGCCTCATGAAAGAGATAAATTAGTAAATCTTATTAAAAGTACTAAAGCTAAAAATACTATTATTCTTTCAGGAGACAGACATCTTTCAGAATTTTCAAAAAAGGAAGAAAACGGTTTAGCTTATCCACTTATAGATTTTACTTCAAGTGGTTTGACACATTCATATAGCAATTTTCAAGGTGAACCAAATAAATTTAGAGTCGGTAAGGTTGTATTTGAAAAGAGTTTCGGAATTTTAAAATTTAATTTTCTAAAGAATAAAGTAACGTTGCAGATGAGAGGCGAAAATAATGTTTTACAACAAGAATTAATACATCAATATTAACGTGTAAATAAGTCAAAAAACTGTATTTTTGCACGAAAATTTAAATAAAACATGGCAACAAACAGAACATTTATAATGCTTAAACCGGATGCGGTTGAAAAAGGATACATTGGTGGAATATTAGAAAAAATTACTGCTTCAGGATTTAAAATTGTAGCTTTAAAACTAATTCAGATGACTAAAGCTGATGCCGAAACATTTTATGAGGTTCATAACGAGCGTCCTTTTTATGAAGAGTTAGTAGAGTATATGACACGAGGACCTATTGTTGCAGCCATTTTAGAAAAAGATAATGCAGTAGAAGACTTTAGAACTTTAATTGGAGCTACAAATCCTGCAGAAGCTGCTGAAGGAACCATACGTAAACAGTATGCTGCTTCAATTAGTGAAAATGCAGTACATGGTAGTGATAGCGATGATAATGCTGCTATTGAAAGTGCATTTCATTTTTCAGAAAGAGAACAATTTTAGTTTAGGTAGAATTAATAATAAAAATAAAAAAAACCTGCAATATTAATATTGCAGGTTTTTTGTTTCAAAGAAGTTAACTAAGTATATATTAAATTACTTTTACATTTACTGCGTTTAATCCTTTTTGTCCTTCCTGTAGATCAAATTTAACTTCATCGCCTTCACGAATTTCGTCGATTAATCCAGAAATGTGTACAAAGTGGTCTTTGTCTGCTCCTTCTTCAGTAATGAATCCATAACCTTTAGAATCATTGAAGAATTTTACGGTACCTTTACTCATTGTTAAAATATTTAATTAATAAGTGGCAAAGATACTGTTAAATTGTATAACTATCTCATTTTTTATAATTTATATGTTTTTTGTTGTATATAAAGGTTGAGGGTTTTATTTTTATAATTGCGTTAATTTAACGCAACACCAATTTTTTAATCAACTCTTTTCCAAAGGCTTCATTTAGCATGATTATAATTTTTTCTTTGCCGTAACTTAATTCTTCCCGAAGTGCCGAAGAACTTAATTGCACGTATAAGGTGTGATTATTTAATTGTACAGAAGTTGTGTAGCTGTTTACACCATTACCCATTAGTTTTACCCAAAGCTTTTGAACTTCAATTTTGTCTAAACCTTTTTGTAAGTTATTTGTTTCTACAAAATCTTTAAGAGCATCTTTTAAACTTATATGTTCGTTATGACGTTTGTTCATGATTGTAAATTAACTATTCTATTCATTTTGTACTTAACCTTCTGCCATTACACTTTCGTCAAGATTAAAAATCTGATAGGTTTGGTGTGTATTTTTTATAATTTGTTCGGTACGTTCTGGATGTGTATCTGTTATAAAAAGCTGCCCAAAATTTTCATTTTCTACTAAAGTTATGATTTGTACTACACGTTGCTCATCTAATTTATCAAAAATATCATCTAACAATAAAATAGGGTTTACACCACTATGCGATTTTATGAAATCGAACTGAGCCAATTTAAGGGCTATTAAAAACGATTTTTGCTGTCCTTGACTTCCAAATTTTTTAATAGAATACTGCTCGATCTCAAAACTTAAATCATCTTTATGTACACCTACACTTGTAAACTGTAAAGCTCTGTCTTTTTTAAGAGTCTTTACTAAAAGATTATTAAGGCTGTCTTTAAACAAGTCACTTTTATATATCAAATTTACTTCTTCATTATTGTTGCTTATTACTTTGTAACGTTCTTTAAAAATAGGAATAAATTCTTTTAAAAACGCATCACGTTTTTCAAAAATCTTACTACCAAGTTCAGTAAGTTGGTGATTGTAAATCTCTAAAGTATCAGCGTTAAAAGTAGCATTAAGTGCAAAATATTTAAGTAACGCATTACGTTGCGAAATCACTTTATTGTACTTTATTAAATCATTCAAATACACTTTGTCACCTTGTGAAATAACACCATCTATAAATTTACGACGTGTATCGCTTCCTTCTGTTATTAAATCGCGATCAGCCGGAGATATGATAACCAATGGTAAAAAACCAATATGGTCACTAAAACGGTTGTAAAGTTTTCCGTTTCGTTTTAAGGTTTTTTTCTGACCTTTTTTTAGAGCAACTATTATCTTTTCATCTCGTTCATCTTTGTTATACAAGCCATCAATTACAAAAAAATCGGCATTGTGTTTTATATTTTGTGACGAAACAGGGTTAAAATAACTTTTTCCGAATGAAAGATGATAAATGGCATCTAAAACATTGGTTTTCCCTACACCATTTGGCCCAACAAAACAGTTTATTTTACTATCAAACTGAAATGTTTTACTGTCAAAATTCTTGTAATTAAGTAATGACAAAGTTTTTAAAATCATAAAAATTCCGAGTAATTAAAAGAATGAAACTTTCATATTGTTTCGAAAGGACTTGCAAATTATTGAAAAATAACAAATAAATACCCTTTTTTATACCAATAAAAATTTTATTTTTGCGGCGCATTAATATAGTACATATGGCAACTTATAAGAAAAGAGGTTACAAACCAAAAACGAAAGCTGATAAATCGGAATTATTAGAACAAGAATCAGCAACTGCAGGCGTATTTAAAACTTTAGATGAAGGAGCTTCTAAAACTGAAGAATGGGTTGCTAAAAACCAAAAATATATTTTTATTTTTGTTGGCATAGCTACTGTAATAGTTTTAGGATATTTAGGATTTAGTAAATTTATTCAGGAACCTAAAGAGAGTGAAGCCATGAACGATATGTTTAAAGCACAACAGTACTTTGACCAAGCCGTAAATAGAACTGAAAAAGATTCACTATTTACTTTAGCTTTAAATGGTGGTGAAGGAAAGTTTGGTATGTTAGATATTATTGAAGAGTATAAAGGTACTAACGCAGCTAACTTGGCAAATTATTACGCTGGAATGGCTTACTTAAATATGCAGGATTACCAAAACGCAATTACTTATTTAAGCAATTTTTCTAGTGATGATGAAACATTAGGACCTATTGCTAAAGGTGGAATAGGTGATGCTTTTGTTCAACTAAACCAACCAGAAGATGCTTTAGATTACTATGTTAAAGCAGCTAAAATGCAAACCAATAATTATACAACACCAATGTATTTGTATAAAGCTGGTAATATCGCAATGCAATTGGGACTAAACGATAAAGCATTACAATATTTTACACGTATAAAAGAAGAATTTCCTAATGCTACCGATGCAACTATTATAGATGTATTTATAGGAAAAGCACAAGCAGCTAGTAATTAAAAATTTATGGCAACCGTTGATAAAAATTTGTCAGATTATGATAAAGCAACAATCCCAAATGCGAAAGACTTTCGGTTTGGGTTTGTTGTTTCTGAATGGAACGATACCATTACCGAAGGATTATTTCGAGGTGCTTATGATGCGTTAATAGATTGTGGTGTTTCCGATTTGAATATTACACGTTGGAACGTTCCTGGAAGTTTCGAACTCATTTATGGCTGCAAGAAAATGCAAGAACAAAATTTGGATGCCGTTATTGCTATTGGAAGTGTTGTACAAGGAGAAACCAAACATTTCGATTTTGTATGTGAAGCTGTTTCGCAAGGTATAAAAGACCTAAATGTACTGCATGACACTCCAGTTATTTTTTGTGTATTAACCAATAATAATTTACAACAAGCCACTGATCGTTCTGGTGGTAAACACGGTAACAAAGGAATAGAAGCTGCTATTGCTGCCATTAAAATGGCTTTACTCAGTAAGCAGTAAGCAGTAAGGTAGTCTTCAGTCTACAGTAAAGAAGCCTTCAGTATTTTGATATTTTAATTTTGGAATTTGTCATTTGATATTTGTACTTGCATTTTTATAATTTCTTCACAAGAATTTTGTTAACAATTTTTGGCATTTTCAAAGCATTAGTTTATTGTATTTTGAGTATTTTTGAATACAAGCAATAACTATACTTTGTTTAAACAAAACAAGCATAAGAAATTTAATTATGAACCTAGACTTTCTAAAGAAAACGTGACTGATTCTGAATTAGATGATCTTTCCAAGAGGAATAAATTTGTTTCTAAATGGCAAAGAGTTCGAAAAGTAAATACAAATAGAGGAGGAATAGTAAAAGGGATTTCTATGCGAATGCTGATTATTATCTTGGTATTATTATTGATTGGTATGTACATATTGAATTTTTAATCCAGATAATTTTAAGAAAAGAAAAATGGGCATTTTTAAATTACGCAAAAACAAAAAATATAGTTACACATCTCGCCTTTTTGATGGTAAAGGAGAAGGAAACCCATTTGAAATTAAGCACAAATTTGATGATTATCGCAAAACAATTGGTAATAATTCAGGCTTAAAAACTAAAATCAACAATGCTTTAGACGATCTAAAAGCATCGCCAGATAGTGAGGTTAACAAAAGAATATTAATCATCATCGCCATATTGCTTTTAATTTTTTTATTCATCATAGATTTCGATTTATCTATTTTTCTCCCTAAAAAATAAATGGCAGATATCATACAATTATTACCAGACCATGTGGCTAATCAAATTGCTGCCGGCGAAGTTGTACAACGACCAGCTTCGGTAGTTAAAGAGTTGCTGGAAAATGCTATTGATGCGGAAGCAACAACCATAAAACTGATTATTAAAGATGCTGGTAAAACATTAGTTCAGGTGATTGATGATGGAAATGGGATGAGTGTTACAGATGCCAGATTGAGTTTTGAACGCCATTCAACTTCAAAAATTCGTAATGCGGAGGACTTATTCAATCTGCATACCAAAGGATTTCGTGGTGAAGCTCTCGCAAGTATTGCAGCTATTGCTCATGTAGAATTAAAAACCAAACAAGAGTTAGACGATATTGGCGTTCAAATTAAAATTGAAGGCAGCGAAGTTGTATCTCAAGAGGTCATTGTAACTCCAAAAGGCACTTCGGTAGCTGTAAAAAACCTCTTTTTTAACATTCCTGCACGTCGTAATTTTCTAAAATCCAATACGGTTGAAACCAGACATATTATAGATAAGTTTCATCGTATCGTTTTGGCACATCCTGATATTAATTTTTCGATGTATAACAACGGAAGTGAACTATTTAATTTGTTTGAAAGCAATCGCAGACAACGTATTGTTGCTGTTTTTGGTGGAAAAACCAACGAAAAACTGGTTCCTGTTGATGAAAATACCGAAGTATTAAAAATATCTGGCTTTGTTGGTAAACCCGAATTTGCAAAAAAAACACGTGGTGAGCAATTCTTTTTTGTAAATCATCGTTTTATAAAAAGTGCCTATCTAAATCATGCTATAAATTCAGCTTTCGATGGTATTTTAAGAGAAGGCACTCATGCGAGTTATTTTTTGTATCTCGAAGTCGATCCGAAAACGATAGATATTAATATTCACCCTACGAAAACCGAAATAAAGTTTGAAGACGAACATACGCTATATGCACTATTGCGTTCTGCAGTAAAACATAGCCTTGGACAGTTTAATATTGCACCAGTTTTAGATTTTAACAGCAACACTAATATGGATACACCTTATGGCTATAAAAATAAGGAAGCCACAAATCCTAATATTGAAGTCGATAGAAATTTTAATCCTTTTATAGATGAAAGGGCTTCTAAAAATTTTCAGCAATCTTATAAAAAAGAAGCGGTTGTCAACTGGGAAAGTTTGTATATAGGTTTAGAATCAAAGAGTAATTTTACGCAACAAGATTTTTCAGAAGTACAGTTTGAAAGCGAAGAAGTTACAGGGTCAATATTTGATGAAAATAGTACTGAAAAAACACAAAAAACATTTCAGTTACACAATAAGTATATTGTAAATACTATTAAATCCGGTATGTTGGTTGTCAATCAAAACCGAGCACATCAGCGTGTGTTGTATGAAGATTTTTTACAACATATAACAGTTAAGCAAGCTGTAAGTCAGCAGTTATTATTTCCTTTGCAATTAGAATTTTCTAATACCGAAATCACCATATTGCAAAGTCTTAAAGAACAATTAGAGCAAACGGGATTTGTGTTTTCAAAATTTAAAGATAGTACAGTAGAGTTATCAGGAGTTCCTGTTAGTGTAAGTGATACTAATGTGTCTTTAGTATTAGAGCAATTAATAAATGATGTAGAAAACGAAGTACCAGATAGTAATTTTAGCCAAACGGATTTGTTAGCAAAATCTTTAGCAAAAAGTTTAGCGATTAAAACAGGACAGCAACTTACAATTCCAGAACAAGAACATTTGGTAAATCGTTTATTTGCTTGTAAAGAAGCAAGCATTTCACCAACTAACAAGCCAACATTTATTATTATAAGTGTTGACGATTTGGATAAAAAATTTATGTAAAATAAGACCTGTCAGGTCTATTTACAAAGACAAAGTGCAAAATGAAAATTCTATAAAAAAATCATAGTAAATCAATTAATAACTAAAATAATCCTGATAGCTATCGGAACAGCATAAAAATGAAAGGAATTACAGATACAGTAAAACATTTATTAATCATTAATGTTATTATGTTTGTTGGTACAATGGCTATTGGAAATGGTCAATTATTTTATGGTTTGTTTGCGTTGTACTTTCCAAAGAATGACTTATTCCAACCTTGGCAAATCATTACACACATGTTTATGCATGGTGGATTTTCTCATATTTTATTCAATATGTTTGCGCTTTGGATGTTTGGAACTGCTGTAGAACAGGTCTTTGGGAAAAAGAAATTTATATTTTTTTATATTTCGGCTGGTCTCGGAGCTGCATTATTACAATTAGGATACTATTATTTTAAATTTTATTCTGGAATAGATATCTTAATAGCTAATGGATTAGATCAGGCTACAATTATGAATACCTTAAACGAAGGTAAATATAATACTGGTTGGGAAGCAATTCTTGGTGTAGATGAACTACGAAGTTTTCTCGGTGTATTTAATGCTTCAATGGTAGGAGCTTCAGGAGCTATAATGGGGGTTTTGGTCGCCTTTGGTATGTTATTTCCAGAGAGTAAGTTGATGCTTATATTTTTACCTATTCCTATAAAAGCAAAATATTTTATTCCTGGAATTATTATTTTAGATTTGATTTCGGCAATTTCAGGTCAATCCTTTTTCAGCCCAAGTAATACAGCGTACATAGCTCATCTTGGAGGTGCACTTACAGGATTTATAATCATGTATTTCTGGAAGAAAGACCAATTTGATAAATACCGCTGGAATTAGATGTCCTCACTTAACTACGATATAAAAGATAAATTAAAGCGTTTAACTGCTTTCGAAAAAATTATTGCAATTAATATAGCAGTATATTTTATAGGTTGGTTTGTGTTTCAAACACAAGGTATAGAGAGAAGTGACAGCCTAAAGTGGTTAGCCTTACCTAAAGATTTTTCCGAATATATTTTTAAACCTTGGTCAATCCTTACATATGGATTTGCACATATCGATTTTTGGCATCTGTTTTTTAATGTGTTTGTATTGTATTTTGTAGTACGAACGTTTACAAACCTCTTTAGTGTAAAACTAACTCTTAATGTTTATTTTTTAGGAATTTTATTTGGAGGATTATCCTATATGTTAGTTTATACCTTGTTTTCTAATAACATTTTAAACAATGTAGGTGATTTAGTTGGAGCTTCAGCAGGAGTAAGGGCTGCATTGATTTTTTTATGTGCTTATATGCCACATAAAGAGATGCGTTTGGTGTCATTCAATATTAAGCTCATGTATTTTGGCTTTGTATTTGTTGCTTTGGATATTCTTGGACTTTTTGGCGATAATCAAGGAGGTAGTGTTGCACATCTTGGAGGCGAGATATTAGGTTATTATTATGCTGTTCAGCTACAAAAAGGAACTGATATTGGCAAAGGCTTCGAGCGTTTTATGGATAGTATTTCAAGGCTTTTTTCAAAAGGAAAACCATCGAATTTAAAAACAGTATATAAAAGCAGGAAGAAAGAATATGCAGGACATACCAAACAAGAATTTGGTGAGTTTAATAAACAGAAACAAATAGATATTATCCTCGATAAGATAAGTAAAAGTGGTTATGAAAGTTTGAGTAAAGAAGAAAAAGCGTTTTTGTTTAGAGCCGGAAAAAAGTGATTCGTATGAAGAAGTTAAAAGTTAAGAGTTAAAAATGAATGAAGAGTATTCATTTGGCAGTATTAGTTTACCGTAAAAAAAAATCAGTTAAATCTGCTAAATCAGTGAAACCTTCAGGTTCAACGATTCCTTTAAAAATCAATAAGAAAAGAAAGAGTTACATCTGCGTTCCATAAAAGTTAAGAGTGAAAAGTAAAAAATTTGGAATATTAAGCTTAAATTTCGGTACAAAAGCATCACTTTAGGCACTTTAAACTCTAGGCACTGAATAGTTGCTTAAATTTTATGTTAAATACTTTTAGAGTAATATTTGAAAATTAAATGAAGAAATTAAAAGGCATAGATAAAATTATTTTCTTCTTTAATTCGCTTATAGCTACAATGCTTTTGTTGTCCTATCTATTGCCTTATGTAGAACCAAAACATTTCGCATATGTATCGGTTTTAAGTTTGGCAGTGCCATTGTTAATAATTTTAAATGTATTATTTGTATTGTATTGGTTTCTTAAATTTAAAAGACAACTCATCGTTTCGCTTTTTGTATTGATGTTTGGTTATACTCATGTGTTTTCGTTATATAAATTTTCTTCATCGAAGAATATTGAGGATGATAATAATGTAACGGTAATGAATTATAACATTAGGTTATTTAACCTTTATAATTGGATTCCGGTAGATGATATAGAAACACAAATCGTTGAATTAATAAAAGAAGAGCAACCCGATATTATTTGTTTTCAAGAATACTTTCCTCATGATAATGTAGATTTCTCTTTTTATAAATACAAATATGAAGAGCTTTCCGGGCAAAGAGTAAAAAACGGACAAGCTATATTTTCAAAATATCCTATAATAAAATCTGGCTCGATAGATTTTCCGAATACAGATAACAATGCTATTTATGCAGATGTGGTTAAAGGAATTGATACTATTCGTATTTACAATGTGCATTTACAATCTTCGGGTGTTAATACTGAAATTGAAAACTTAAACAAAGAAAGTTCTGAACGTTTGCTAAAACGTGTCGCCAAGACATTTAAAAGGCAACAATCTCAAACGGAATTATTTTTAAGCCACAAGGAAAAATCTCCTTATAAAATGATTATTTGTGGCGATTTTAACAATACACCTTATTCTTATGTGTATAGAAAAATTAAAGGCGATTTGGTTGATGCTTTTCAAGAAGCTGGTAATGGGTTTGGACGTACTTTCGATTTTAAATATTTTCCGGTACGAATAGATTTTATTTTAGTTGATAAATCCTTTAAAATTAATGGGTTCAAAACCTACAAAGAAAAATTGTCTGACCATTATCCTATACTTACCAAAGTGAGTTTACATTAATAAGCAATCTATTTTATCTGCAAAAATGTGAATAACCAATCCCAAACCTATTCGCCTTGTTTTCTTCGGAAACAATAGCAAAACATAAAATCCAATTGCGATATAAGAATGTAGTGGATGAAAGTTAATACTGCATCTGATTGGATTAAAAATTGGTGTTGCCAACAAATGGTCTAAATCTATAAACATCGCACACATCATAATTATATAAGCGTGTTTCCAATTTGGTTTAAAGAAAATATACGCTACTAAAAGAGGAAGCAGAAAGTGCATTCCATAATGTAATACAGGCTGAATCATTACACAATTAATTTTTGAGATTGCAAATAGTTAACAGCGTTTGGACCTTCATTAAATAGTAAGTCTAAAATGCTTAAGTTGTTTTTAAAACCATATTTTGAATCGAATACTTGTGTATATGCACTAAACAGTTGCCCTTGTTCCAGCTTTGTATTTGCCAGATGTCTTAAATCTGTTTTGTCATCAGTAATATTTTGATAAGATTCTGTTTTTGAAAATTTTAAATCCAGTTGCAAACAATCATAAATCACGTTAAGGCATTTAAAGTTAAAATCTAAAAGATAGGTTTCTTTATAATCAAATAAAGGCTGAAGTTCGTCTTGGTAAAATTCAAAAAAAGGAGAAGTACTGTATGCACTTTGTAAGGACTTCCAGTGTTGCGTTTGCCAATTGGTTTCATTAGCAATTTTTATATCTTTAAATTTTTGACGATTTTTTTGTGTAAATACAACAGGAATACTTAAAATTAATATTCCGTTAGCTGCATAAATAGAGGTTCGATTTCTAAAGGTTTGTTTTTGGTAATTATCTTCGACTTCAAAAGTTATAGATTCAGCATTTATCATACCCACAAAATATGAGATATTAGGAAAGTATGTTGGATGAAGAAGAATGCTCATTTGTTTAAATGGAACGCTGATGTTACTCTCTCTTTTCTTATTGATTTTTAAAGGAATCGTTGAACCTAAAGGTTTCGCTTATTTTTTATGATAAAACTTGATTACTGAACACTGATTACTGAACACTGATTACTGAACACTAATATCATTACCCATTCCTCCGTTTTCGCCATTTATTAAATCCATACCAACCAAGTAGCACAATTAGAAACGGAATTAAATACGACACTCGTTTACCACTTCCATGAACCGTTGAAAACACACGATCCCAACGTATTTTCCAATTTTTTATACCATCGTTAATGCCATCAATACTCATCCAGATAAATACTGGTTTGCCGACAACATGATCGAAAGGTACAAATCCCCAGAATCTGGCATCAATAGAGTTATGACGATTGTCTCCCATCATCCAATAGTAATCTTGCTTAAAAGTATAGGTGGTTGATAATTCACCATTAATATAAATCTGATTGCCTTCAATTCGCAAATCGTTATGTTCATACTCGGTTATTACTCGCTTGTAAAGTGGTAAAACTTCAAGATTAATATCTATGGTTTTTCCAGCTTCTGGAATATAAATCGGACCGAAAAAATCAACATTCCAATTATAATTAGGATTTTGAGGAAATAACCTTGGATTTCTTACACCTTCTTCCTCTAAAATTCGAGTAACACTACTAACATTAGGGTGGTTCTTGAATTTCTTTATGGTTTCGTCTCCAATAGCTACAAATTTATAAGTATTTTGATTGTTTATGATTCCAAATGGATCGGTTATTTTATACAGATCGTACATTTGTTTTTTGCTAAACTGATTGGTTTTTGGTTGTACATAATAAGAAAACTGTATTTCGGCACGATCTGGTAATACATTTTGTTTCCCATTAATATACACATAGCCATCCCGAACTTCCAACGTATCTCCAGCAATTCCAACACAGCGCTTTACAAGATTGGTTTTTTTATCTATTGGTTTGTAGTAGTTTCTGTCAGGAAAGAAATTATTCATATCCAACAAGGTATCTACAGGTTGATTAAATACCACAATCTCGTTACGTTTTATTTTTTGAAAACCTGGAAGCCTCAAATATGGCAACTGTAATTTGTTTATCCATGAAGTTTTTCTTTTAGTGAAATCATCATTGAATAGGTATGATTTCTTTTTCAAAACAGGAATTGTATCGTGTACCATTGGTGCAGCTACAGTAGTCATAGGTACTCTTGAACCATAATAAAATTTACTTACAAACAGAAAATCGCCAACCAATAAGGATTTTTCTAAAGAAGAAGACGGAATAACATAAGGCTGAATAAAATAAGTATGTACAAGTGTTGCAGCAACTATGGCAAAGAGTATTGAACTCACCCAATCTCCAGATGCATTTTTAGGATGAAGGCTTCTGTTTTCTACATATTTAGCATCAGTAAAGTAATTAATATAGTAGTTATATAAACCAAAAGTAACAACAGCTAAAAAGGTGTCTAAAGATGTATTCTTACCAAAACTACGAGCAGTTTCTACCCATACTACAGGAAACATAATAAGGTTGATAATCGGTAAGAAAAGTAAAATCGTCCACCAAGGTGAGCGATTGATGATTTTCATTAATATAATAGCATTATATACAGGAACAAATGCTTCCCAAGGTTGTCGACCTGCTTTAATATATAATTTCCACGTGCCTAATCCATGCACAACTTGAATTATTAAGAAAAATATTAGCCATTGTGTTAATGTCATTATCGTAATTTTTTGTTGTTAGTAATTAAATGGTTAAGTATGTTACAAATCAAATACATCTTAACCAATATTTAACACATCATTCATAGTGAAAACGCCTTTTTTGTTTAAAAGCCATTCGGCTGCAATAATTGCACCTAAAGCAAATCCATCTCTGTTATGAGCTGTGTGTGTTATGTTTAAAGAATCTACTTTAGATTCGTAATTAATACTATGTGTTCCAGAAATATTTTCGATGCGTTTTGCTTCAATAGGAATTTCATTAGCGTTGTTGGTTACTCCTAATTTCCAATTTTTATAATTAGAATTTTTTATAATTCCTTCAGCTAAAGTAATTGCCGTTCCGCTTGGCGCATCTAATTTTTGAGTATGGTGAATTTCTTCTATACTCACATTATATTGAGATAAATTTGTCATCATTTTAGCTAAATATTTATTCAGCTCAAAAAAGATATTTACACCTAAACTAAAATTGGAAGCATATATAAAAGCACCATTTTTTTCTAGACATAAATCAGTAACAGAATCATAATCATCCAACCAACCTGTTGTTCCCGAAATAACCGGAATACCATGTTGCAAACAATTAGAAATATTTGCAACTGCGACACTTGGCACACTAAAATCTATAGCAATCTCAGCGAGAGAAATATCGAAAGAAGATGTGTTTTTATCAACTTTTAAAATAATATCATGACCTCGTTGTAAAGCAATTTTCTCAATTACTTTTCCCATTTTTCCGTAGCCAAGTAATGCTATTTTCATATATTAAAATTGAAAATTTAAAGTTAACCCCAAATTTGTAGTAGCATCTAATTCGTTAAAATTAAAGTGGGGTTTTATCGCTAAGTTTTCATCTACATTATATTGCAATAAATGTGCATCTACATTAGCATCAATAATATTTAAAACATAAATACCTAAGGTTATTAATAGCGAAACTTCTCTGTTACGATTTAAAAAGCGCTGAGCTCTTATAAGTGCATCATTAGATATACTTGGTGTTGATAAAGGATTGTCATTGATGTCTGTTCCCCAAAATTCATCAGTATTAAAACCAGCCAATCGACTTTTATAAGCATCTCTATAACGGTGGTATTCTTTATCGTTGTCTAAATAAAAATAAATTCCAGTACCAAGAGCAGCGTAAATTACAGGGATTTTCCAATATTTTTTATTATAAGCTTGTCCCAATCCGGGAAGTATAGCAGAGTAAAATGCAGCTCTGGCAGGTGACAAAGGATCTATTGGTGCACTAGATGTAGAATCTAAAATCACAATATTTACTCCCAATTCACCTTCAAGATTTTCTTCTTGAGCATAAGTGATAATAGGTAATAGTAATAAAATTAAGAGGAGTTTACTTTGCACGTTGAACCAATTTTTTTATTCTGTTAAAATCTTCTTCCGAATGAAATGGGATAGTAATTTTACCACTTCTATTCTTTAAAATTTTAACGCTTATTCTTTGTCCAAAGTATTCAGAAATCGTTGCAATTCCATCTTTAACATAATTTGGGATATTCTCTTGTCTCGGTGTAGAAATGACTTTATGTTCTTTGTAATTTTTAACGAGTTGCTCGGTTTGCCGAACCGATAATTTTTGAGAGAGTATTTTTTCGTAAATCTCTAACTGTTTATTCTGATTTTCAATATTAATAATTGCACGGCCGTGTCCCATTGAAATAAAACCATCTCGCATTCCAGTTTGGATAATTGGGTCCAATTTTAACAAGCGTAAATAGTTAGAAATTGTAGAGCGTTTTTTACCAACACGAATACTCATTTGTTCTTGAGTAAGCTTAATATCGTCTATTAAACGTTGGTATGATAAAGCAATTTCAATAGCGTCCAGATCTTGTCGTTGAATGTTTTCAACCAATGCCATTTCTAACAATTCTTGGTCGTTTGCTATACGAATATAGGAGGGAATGGTTTCTAAATTAATTAATTTTAAAGCTCTTAAACGACGCTCACCAGAAACTAGTTGGTATTTGTTAAAGCCAGTTTTTCGTACTGTAATAGGCTGGATAACTCCAAGTTCTTTAATTGAAGATGCTAATTCTCGCAACGATTCTTCATTAAAATTAGTACGAGGTTGAAACGGGTTTACTTCAATAGAATCAATTGGAAGTTCTATAATATTACCAACAACCTTATCGGCATTTTTATCTAAAATGGATTGAATATCGTTTGAAGGATCTTGTAAAAGTGCAGACAAGCCTCTACCTAGTGCTTGCTTTCTAGTTGCCTTAGCCATTAATCTGTATTTTTATTGATAATTTCTTTAGCCAAACTTAAGTAATTCGCAGCACCTTTACTACTTACGTTATAATTAATTATACTTTCTCCAAAACTAGGAGCTTCACTCAAACTTACATTACGCTGTATAATGGTTTTGAAAACCATATCGTCAAAATGTTTCTGTACTTCTTCAACAACTTGATTTGATAATCGCAAGCGGGAATCATACATTGTAAGTAATAAGCCTTCGATGTCGAGTTCAGGATTATGAATTTTCTGAATGCTTTTAATTGTATTTAAAAGTTTACCGAGACCTTCAAGAGCAAAATATTCACACTGTATAGGAATTATTACAGCATCAGCAGCAGTTAATACATTAAGCGTAATTAATCCAAGAGAAGGTGCGCAATCAATTATAATATAATCGTAAGCAGACTTTAAATGAGAGATTGCTTTTTTAAGCATATATTCTCTTTGCTCTAGATCTACAAGTTCAATTTCTATGGCAACCAAATCTATATGAGAAGGTATAATATCTACATTTGGAGCGCTTGTTTTAATAATGCATTCCTCTGCCGAACTCGAGTGTTCTAATAACTGGTACGACCCTATTTCTACATCGTTAACATCAACACCAAGCCCTGAAGTTGCATTAGCTTGAGGGTCGGCATCTATTAACAATACTTTTTTTTCGAGTACTCCAAGTGAAGCAGCAAGATTTACTGAAGTTGTAGTTTTTCCAACGCCTCCTTTTTGATTGGCAATTGCAATGATTTTACCCATTAAATGATTTGGTTTTTATAGGCGTAAAAATACAATTATTTACGAGTTTTAAAAATGGAACTTGTTAACATAAGTGAGTCGTCCTAAAATAGGTTGGCCGTTTTTAATAAAATTAAATCAGGCCAGAGAAGTTGACTTTTCTGGTTTTTTGTTGTGTATAAAGTTAGTGTTTTCATATTAAGACCCAAATGTGGTCTTTTATTATTATAAGTTTCTATCGATTCTTTTATTAATTGTTTTAACTCCTTAGCATTATTACATTTATACATTAAAAATCCCTGTTTTAAAATACCGTTTATACGCTCAGCTAGTGCATTTTGGTAACAATCATATCCATCGGTCATTGATGGTTTTACATTATTTTTCTTTAAAGCATCTTGATAGATAGAAGCGCAGTATTGCAATCCCCGACCTGAATGGGGTATTAAGGTCTGTTTAGAGTTTCTTTTCTTTACAGCCATATTAAATGCTTTTACTACGTTTTCGGCACTCATATCATCACTTAGTTTATAGCCTACAATTTTTCTACTATAAGCATCTGTTACTAAAGATAAATAGTGTGTTCGCTCTCTACTTTTAATATAAGTGATATCACTAACAAACACATGCTCTGGTCGTTGTGGTATAATCTCTTTTAATAGGTTGGGGTATTTTATTGACCAATGTTTTGGGTTGGTTGTCCTGGTATAATTCTTTTTAGGATTTGTTTATGTTGTCATTGTAATTGTTGCTTATTTAATTTTTATCTTGGTGCAATGAGAAGAATTGTAAATTGTACCAAACAAAAGACAATCTTGTTGCTGATTTTAGTTGTATTATTTAGCAGTTGTTTAACAATCAACAAAGAAGAATCCGATGCAACAGATAAGAAGTATTCTTATGATAGAAATAATAATAAATATAAAAATGACGGCGGAGTACTTACTTTGGAATCAGCGGGGACTACTATTGAATACTTTTTAAATAAAATGCAATAATTAATTTTAAAAACCATAAACAATGAAAAAGATAATTTTAGTTTTAATTTTAATAAGTAATATTTAATTTGCTCAAATAACAACTACGAAAGCTGTTGAAAAAAAAGTAGAATATATCAAATATGATAGTCTTCAGAATTTTTTAGGAAAAGATGTTTACAAATACGTCGGGCAAGATTTATATTTAAAAGGGGTATCGGAAAGTTTAAGAAAGTATGGGTATGGAGGGTTTTCGTTGGATTATACAAAAAGCACTTTAAAACGCATTATAATGGAAAACCTACGAAGCGTTATTTAAAACTATTGAAACAAATTAATAAAAATGTACGATTTACTGATTCATATGTTGAGAGATTATTTTT
>Ga0208879_1000234_pt1 | contig 59459 bp, 37 predicted proteins | sample Knorr_S15_td_Bot_FD_185605 | JGI IMG/M metagenome (GOLD analysis project Ga0208879, IMG submission 185605) | Marine microbial communities from Southern Atlantic Ocean transect - Knorr_S15_td_Bottom_ad_5009_LV_A (SPAdes) (version 2) | ecosystem: Environmental > Aquatic > Marine > Oceanic | place... | reverse complement strand
TTTGGGCGTGGGTTGTCGGATTGACTGTATTGATCGTAGGTTTGGCACTAACCAGCCTGCCAACAAAAACGAAACGTAATTATGTATTCGGGCTATTAGCTGTCTTGGCGTTGGCATCGGCCATTCCGGCATTTGCCTTTTATCGTCCCATTACTGAAGTCAGCTTTGTGATGATTCTGGTAATCGCGGTCTTTTACCTGTTTCACCATCTGTTACAGTCCGGATGGCAATGGTTCCGGCAGGCCGCACTGAGTAAAATCGGTTTAGGTCTGTGGATACTGGCTTGTATTACTTGTCTTCCCACCGCTGTCTGGTCACAGGAGCCGGTGGAAATTACACCGGTTGAAGTACCAAGGGATGCAGTGATCGTACCCTACGATCCGGATCAGCTTCCGTTGAAGCGAACGGCGTCTCAGCAGTTGCTGATTCCGTTGGCACACTATTCACAATTATGGAGGCGTGCCTATCCTGAGTTACCATTGGAGCACGAATTGGTACCGGTTGAATTTGCTTTCAGCGGTGTTCAATATGAAACTTCCCTCAATGCGGATAATGGTATCTTCATTGAAGGCGTGATCGGGTTCGATGTGTTTACTAGCCGCGAAGTCGCCGTGCCGTTGGCTCTGAATGATCTGGTGCTGGAATATGCGACCTTGGATAAGCAGCCGGCTCAGATTGATGTTGTGGCGGTCACCGCTCCCAATGCCGCTGGTCAACAAGCAGCCTTACCCGCTCGCCAGACGATCCGGATTCCGGCCACGCACACACTGTATGTCAAGGGCAAAGGCCATCATGAACTACGAGTGGGCCTGCGAATGCAGGTCCAGCGTCAGGGGGGTTGGCGGTTGGCACGAGGAAAATTACCGATTGGAGCCCATGGCGTCTTTACGCTGATCGTCCCTCAAAAGGACACGGAAATTCGCTGGCAGGGACATTTGGGCCGCGCGGAAATGCGCACTGAAAACCCCAATCAATCCGTTGCCTCATCGTTGAAGCTTGACGGGGGATTTGATTTTCGCTGGCGACCGTTGGTCGAGCAGAACCGCGCTGACCGTGATCTCACAGCCGAATCACAGATCCTAGTCGACGTTCAGGAAGACGGCGTGTATGTCGATTGGCGGGTGCAGTTGGATTTTCGCAATAGTCAACGCGAATTATTTCGTTTTGTGATCCCGCAGGAATATCGATTGGCGTCGGTGACTGGGGAGAATATCCGCAGTTGGGAATCGAAAGAGATTGCACAGGGAGCACAGGAGATTACGGTAGAGCTGTTGGAACCGGCAGAGAATCAAGTTGTATTGGCTGTGCATCTGTTGCGGTACCGAGGGCTACCCGAGGAAGAAGGCGATCCGTTCACGGTTCCGGCCGTTTCCGTTCCGGATGCGGTTTCCCAAAAAGGGACGATCATGATTCGCCGCAGCCCAGCATTGGAATTGTTCGTCAATACGCGGCAGGGTGTTAATCGCGATGATATTAATGATACTCTGGCCCAAACCGCGCAACCTGCGAGTCGAGTGAATCCGTTGGGCGTTCAGGCGGTTCAGGCATACCGGTTCTCCGCCGCTGGATATGAATTAAAACTGCTTGCGAAACCGGTCTTGGCAATTGTGACTGCGAATATTCAGTCGCTGGTACGTGTCTCCCCCCAGCAAATCTCGCTGGAAACCCAAGTGCAACTTCGTGTTGAGAATCGGCCCGTGCATCAGGTGCGTGTCATTGTGCCGCTGGATCTTTCGATTCGTCAGATACAGGCAGCCAATATGGTGGAATGGTCTGTTGCTGAAATTGACTCGATTGTGGGCCCCGCTCAACAAGTGACCATACTATTGGCACAGGGTGTGACGGGGAACCTCAATGTACTGATCGAAGGACAGCTGCAGCGAAAATTAGAAGACCTGGCAACGGACGTGCCGTATTTAGCGGTGCCTGACGTCCGCAGTCAGCGTGGTCAGACGGTGCTCCTGTCCGATCCTTCATTTAACATTGAGTTGTTGGATATTGATCAAGGTGAATCCGTCTCGATGGCTACGATGTTTGCCTGGCTTCAATCGGATCAACGTGCGATGGCACGTACGGCTCTGAAGTTTTCCGGACAGAAATATTCAGCTCGATTCAAACTCGTTCCGCGAACGCCTCAAGTGTCCTGTACGACGTTTTCCAACGTTAATGTCACGGACCGGTCGATCGAAGAAACCATCCTGCTTTCCTACGTGATCGAGGATGCGGGAATTCAAAGTATCTCTTTCCTGATCCCGGCGGACATGAGCACAGCGAGAATTCGGGGCCCCTATGTACGACAGATGACCAAAGAACCGCTGGATTCCAATGACCCACAGTCATTAATACGCGTGACGCTGCATCTGGAGGATGAATTGATAGGACAATACCGGGTTCTGGTCGAGAATGATCGACAACCCGGGGGCAGTAATCAGGTACCGATTCCGATCGTCGAAAACGCCAAAGTGTCCCAGCAGTTCATTTCGCTGGAAAGCAGCGGAGATGTCATTCAGGAAGTTGCCGAGTCACGTGTGAATGTCGTACGTTTAAATCGTCAGCAGGCACAATGGATTCAGCTTGCCAACGTCATTGGCGACCGCGTGCGAGAGGCGTTTTTAATCAAAGGCGATGTGAAACAAGCCGTATTGGAGTTCATGATCCAACAGCGGGATGTGATTGATAAAGACGATGCAAAAATTCGTATGGCAACCACCTCATTGATAGTCGATTACGCGGGTACGTATCGAGGGAAGTTAGAATTACTGGTCGATAATCAAAAAGAGCAATTTCTCGATATCATCCTTCCTAGTGAAGCACAATTGTGGGCCGTGATGGTTGCCGGAGAGCCGGTGAAACCGATTGGGATGGCAAATCAGTCGACCGTCAAAATACCGTTGGTCAAGACGAATGCGGGAGACCTGTCTTATCAGGTCGTTGTTCACTATGCCGGTCGTGTCGGTAAATTGACTTCGTATGGCCAAGTGAATTCACTGCCCATCGTCCGAACGTCCAATATCATCGCAGACAAGATATTTCTCAAGCTGTATCTCCCCAAGGAGCAGCAGTGGTTTTCATTTGACGGCAATGCGGAGCCGCTCAATGTCGGTCAATCAAATCAATGGGGCTGGTTCGCTGCCGTTCCTCCGGATGGATCTTATGCGGAATTAGCGACGCGACAGGCATTGATCGTCAATGAAGAAGTATCCGGTAAACTGAAACGTGCGACGAAATCAAATAATGAGTATGAAAAAATACGCTTGTTCAATAGCCTGCGGACACAAACGGACTTGAACACATATGCGTCTCAAAGCAAAATCAGCCAAGACAATAAGAAAGATCTGAAAGAACTTGCCAAACAGGTTGATGAACTCGTTGACGACACGACCACTAACGAAAGCGAAGTGGAATTGTACTTGCCGGGCAATCGCAGCCGATTGACTCAGGGATTTGATGAGCAGGACAATGGATTTTCCAGGAATGCGGTGAATCAACTTGGAAGTAATTTTGCTGTCCCTTCGGCTGTGGCCGAGCCAGGTAGTAATAAGCAACAACAGGAAGCGAAATGGTTAAGCAGCAATAATCTCTCAATATCTAATCCAGCTGACGAAAAAAATCCTGATGCCAATGGACGTCTCTATCAGGGAGGCAAAGGAATCAAGCGGGAAACATTAGATTCACTGCAAAATTCGAAGATACCGGCGTTCAAACCAGCCGGACGGGAAGATGACTCCCTTGGACCGCAGCAATCAGAAGAGGATTTCTCAAATTCTTCTCGGCAACAGCAACGCCGTCAGTTGCAAAAATATCAATTTCAACAACAACTTGAACTCGACCAACGCAACCTGAGACTGGGGGGTGACATGGACAATACGGAACCTCGCCTCCAATCCCGCAGTAATATCTCCGGAGAATCCGAAAGGGAACGGGCATTGTTCGGCGCATTAGGTGTGGGAAGCGGTGGCACGGGCGGGGGCGGTTTTGGAGCGGATGAAGGCGAACGTCCCGGCGGTGCGGACGCTATGATGAGTATGGGCGATGGTGATGGATTGCTCGCTTTAGGTCGGGGTGAACGCCAAGTGGCCCAGGCGGTTGATTCCGGGCTTGCCAGTATCGCCGGATTCGATTTTGATTTTGACAGTGCTGAAACTCAGGGACAGTACGAACGTTTCGACTTTGAATATTTGGATGACAATTATGAATTCTCGGTCAGGTACATTGGATATGAATTGCGAGAAACTATGTTACGAATCGGCATCGCTCTGGGTGCTCTTCTGGGCCTTTGTGTCTTATATTGGATTTTACGAGTTGTGGGTAAAAGCCGGACGCTTTCGACATTGCTGGCGACCCTTCTTCTGTTTGTCAGTGTTGCCATGGTCGCCGTCGGGGTTTTCCCGATTCTGGGTCTCTTGGTGTTGGCAGCAGCCGTACTCTGGATTCTTAAGTCCTGGATTCCAACTGGGGCGGCAGCATAGTAGCATTTCAACTGATGTTGATATTTCGGATTTACAGTTAGTTTTGCAAGATGTCTGATGATAGCAAATTGCAAATCTTGTTTGCCTTTCAGTAGACGAAAGGGACACAGATATAGGGGAATCCCGCAGCGGTACCCTATATTTTTTGTGTCAATTTTTCAGGTCAATTCTCTCCTCCTCCTGTTTCTAGAAATCAAACAACGGTGCATAATAGAAGCCTTATCGAACCATTACGCACCGACTGGCACACAGCAGGCACTCCTTATGCAAGCAATCCTTCTTGAAAAACCCAAGCACTTTAAATCAATTGAAATAGAAGAAGCGGCAGCTCCCGGACCAGGGGAAGCCTTAGTAGCCGTCCATCGCGTGGGAATCTGCGGTACGGATATTAGTGGCTATCTCGGAAAATTCCCATTTTACAGTTACCCCCGAATTCCCGGCCACGAGCTTGGGGTGGAAGTGCTTGAGGTGGGAGACGGCAGCGATAACATCAAAGTTGGTGACCGCTGTAGCGTCGAGCCGTACATCAATAATCCAGACAGTTTTGCCAGCCAGCAAGGCCGAGGCAATTGTTGTGAAGATCTGGAAGTCCTGGGCGTTCATACCGACGGTGGAATGCGGGAACGGTTCATTGTTCCCACGCGAAAGCTGCACCCGTCGCATGCCGGTCTTGAAATGGAGCAACTCGCTTTAGTCGAAACACTGGCCATTGGATGTCATGCCATAGACCGTGCCAGCCCGGGCGAAGACGATACCGTACTGATTATCGGAGCAGGACCCATTGGACTCACCTGTGTCGAATTCACCCGACTCACGCCAGCCAAAATGATTGTTATGGACATGAATGAATCCAGACTTGCCTTTTGTCGCGAGCACATGGGAGTTGAGACCACGATCACCTTTAAAGATGATCAATCGGAAGAACAAGCAATTCGTGATGCCAATCAGGGAAAGTTACCCACGATTGTCATTGACGCGACGGGGAATGCCACGAGCATGGCGAATGCCATGAACTACGTTGCCCACACCGGTACCCTTGTCTATGTCGGCATTACCCTAGGTGAAATCGTTTTTCCTCATCGCTGGTTGCATGCCAAAGAAATGAACCTGTTAGCATCAAGAAACGCGCTGCCGGCTGATTTTACTCGCATCATCCAGCTCATTGAACAAGGCCAAATTGATACTCGCCCCTGGATCACTCACCACACGACACTTCAGGATCTACCGGGAGTTTTCGATTCTTATACCCTGCCGGAAACAGGGGTTATCAAAGCGATCGTCTCGATCCAGGATTAGCCTCCTCGCCAACATTCACTTCCGTCATCAACATTTTACCTCCCAACAACCAGACCCCAAGGAATCGTTATGCCCAAGTCATGTGTGACCATTAGCCTCGTAGAAGCAGCACGAGGTGGCCCGTTTATTTTATGGGACGGACTGGAAAAAGGTTGTCAAACTGCCAAACAACTTGGCTTTGATGCTGTCGAAGTTTTTTCTCTGGGACCGGAACAGGTTGACTCTGCGGAATTGGAAAAACTGCTCAAGGATCATGAACTTGAACTTGCCGCTGTGGGTACCGGAGCGGGAATGGTGCAACACGGATTATCGCTTACCTCGACATGCAGCGAACAGCGTGCCGCAGCAAAAGAGTTTATCAAGCGAATCATTGATATGGGAGGACGCTTTGGTGCCGGAGCCATTCTGGGCTCGATGCAGGGTCGCTGGGGTGATGACCTCAATAAACAAGACGCACTGGCATTGTTGGCCGAGGCTTGTGCGGAATTAGGTGAATACGCACGACAATACAACACCCCTTTCATTTACGAACACCTGAATCGATACGAAACAAACCTCTGCAATACGGTCGCCGAAAGCGTTCAGTTTTTAAGTCGGCTCGGTGACGATCACAACGTTGTCATCCTGGCAGACCTGTTTCATATGAACATTGAAGAGGTCTGCATCGCAGAGGGAATTCGTGATGGGCAGGGTCTGATCGGGCACATCCACTTTGTCGACTCGAATCGCCGACCCGCCGGTCTGGGACATATGGATTTTGATGCGATTGCCGCTGCCATCAAGGAAATCGGGTTTGAGGGCTACCTCAGTGCGGAAGCATTTCCGTATCCGAATGAATTCGAAGCAGCCAAACAAACCATCGAGTCCTATAACAAATATTTTTGTTAATCCGTCTTTCATTCAATCCTTTTGTACTGAAACCAGAAAGCAGCCAATCGTGTCAGAAAATTCACTTCCTCAACCACTCTGTCTGGGGCTGGAACCCAGCTTTGGATTTGGCGACCGCACCGGTGTCGCAACCGCCGGTCATGTTGCTTCCATGCAACGTGCTGGCAGTGGGATCCTACCCATCTTTCCTCAACAGTCCATTCGTGAAATGGCGCGTACGTCCCGTACTCCCACCGACGTCATGAACGACGCTCTGCAGGGAATGGTGAACGCCGGTTGGACAGGAATCACCGGCGCGGATGCCGATCACCTCAAAACGACAGAAGACGTCGATGTCACTGCGGCCGTGGGGTTTACTTTCTTCACCATTGATCCTTCCGATTTTGTCGATGCTCAGGCAGATAATTACGATGAACAAACGCTGCGGACCAAATACGGGGAAATCTCCGACCAGGTCGGCTGGGTTCGTGAATATCAGGGCAAGCAAGTTACGTTGAATAATGGCACGATCATCGACCTCAATGAAGAAGCCTGTCTGCGAGCCGCGGTCAAATACGGCTCTTCGCTCAATCATGCTCTACAGCTGTCTGCCTATATTGCCGAAGTACAGGAAGCTGCACAACGCGCTTACGAAATCGAGCTCAGTGTTGATGAAACCGACCAACCCACAACTCTGGCTGAACATTACATCATTGCCGATCAATGTCTCAACCATGGTATGAAACTGGTGAGTTTAGCTCCCCGTTTTATCGGTGAATTTGAAAAGGGAGTCGACTTTATCGGTGATCTGGGCGCTTTGGAAGAATCCCTGAACGATCATGCCGAGTTGGCCCGACAACTGGGACCTTACAAACTATCGCTACACTCGGGCTCAGACAAACTATCCATGTACCGCTTGTTGTCCAAAGCAACTCAGGGCTTATGGCATGTAAAAACGGCGGGCACAAGTTATTTGGAAGCGCTACGTGTCGTTGCACTACACGAAAAAGATCTTTTCCGAGAGATCGTCGACTACTCGCGAGAGCGATATAATACGGACAAGGCAACCTATCACGTACACGCCACGCTGGAAATGGTTCCTGCTCCTAGTGAAATTGAATCGGATATCGAGCTACAGCGGGAGTATTTGGAATTGTGGGATGACGTCCCACAGGGAAAGGGCTTTACAAAACCCGGTCGCCAAATCCTGCACTGTACCTTTGGTAGTGTGCTGACACACGAAAAATATGGGCCGTTGGTCGCCGATATCCTGCGGCAACATCCTGACACCTATACGCAAGTTCTCGATGATCATTTCACGCGTCATCTGGAAGCCCTGCAAGCCGGCATGTAATTAATCGAAGTCATGGACCCCAACACTGAACGAATGGATTAGTTCGTCACGAATTGGTTGAAAGAGGCGACTTATGAAACACCGACATCTTGGCAATACGGACATGGATTTGTCCATCGTCAGTTACGGCGCTTCATCGCTAGGAGCGGAATTCCGCAGCGTCGATGTGGATGAAGCGCTTGCCGCAGTCCCCGCTGCAATTGAATGTGGCATGAACTTCATTGACACCTCTCCCTACTATGGTCGCGGCAGCGGCGAAGTTCTGCTCGGGATCGCGCTGAAAGACATTCCCCGTGACCAATACTACCTCGGCACAAAACTGGGAAGATATCATGCGGCCCATTTTGATTTCTCGGCTAAACGAGTCGTTGAGAGTGTCGACGTCAGCCTGCATCGCCTAGGCACAGATTACCTCGATGTGATTCTCTGTCACGACATTGAATTCGTCGAACGCCAACAAATCGTCGATGAAACACTGCCCGCTCTCCGCAAAATCCAGCAACAGGGAAAAGTCCGCTATGTCGGAGTCTCGGGTTATCCCATGAGTAACTTTAAGTTCATCCTTGACCAGACGGATCTGGATGTCGTCCTTAGTTACAACCATTATACGTTACAAAATACGATGTTTCATGATCTCGTCCCCTACCTAGAAAGCAAAGGGGTCGGCATTATCAACGCGGCACCCTTCTCCGCTCGACTCCTGACAAATGCACCCTTGCCGCCCTGGCACAAAGCAACTCCTCTCATCCGGGAAACCTGTCAAAAAGCTGCCCAACATTGCGAGTCAGCCGGAGTGGATATTGCTCAACTCGCCTTGCAGTTCTCCATCGCCAACCCCGAGATTACAACCTGTGTCACCGGCTCTGCGAACCAGAACAGAATCCGACAATGGGCTGAATGGGCTGAAACACCTCTGGACCAGCAACTCTTACAGGAGGTGCTGAAAATCCTCGAACCCATTCATAATTGGTCCTATATTGAAGGTCGACCGGAAAACAATGATTCTCAACCGACATCACGGAAAGAACCTCATGGCTCTTAGAATCGATGCCCACCAACACTTTTGGGATTTGTCGCATACAGAATTCGATTATGACTGGGTCAAAACCGATAATCTTGCCGCAATTAATGAGACCTTCCTACCCGAACATCTCCAGCCACATCTTGCGTCCACCCACATCGACCACAGTGTTGTTGTGCAAACGCAACACAAACTGGCAGAGAACGAATGGGCTTTGAATCTCGCCGAGAAACACCCGTTTATTGCCGGTGTCGTCGGTTGGGTCGACTTATCCTCGACCGCCTGCGAAGAACATATCTTAGCCCTCAAAGAGAACCCGAAGTTCGTTGGTATCCGGCATGTTACACAGGATGAACCGGATGACGATTTCATCGTGGGGGATCTGATCCTCCGCGGACTGGCCGTACTTGAGAAACATACCGTACCATTCGATCTGCTCTTTTATGTGCAACACTTGAAACACGCCGTCAAGCTGGGAAGGACATTCCCCGATCTCCCGTTGGTAATCGACCACTTGGCCAAACCCACCATCAAGACGGGTGAAATAAAGGACTGGGCGTCCGACCTTCGCGCTGCGGCACAGTTTTCCAACATCCACTGTAAACTATCCGGACTCATTACCGAAGCAACGTGGAATGACTGGACCCCGGCAGACTTGCGCCCCTACATCGAAACGGCATTGGAGGCCTTTGGCCCACGCCGCTGTATGTTTGGATCGGATTGGCCTGTCTGTAAACTAGCTGGAAGTTATGAACAAGTTTATGGGGCGCTGATGGAAGTCGTCGGCGATCTTTCCCGCGATGAGCAGGATTGGATTCTGGGAAAAACAGCAACCGAATTTTATCAACTCAAATTAGAGACCCCACGCTCAGCTGTTGCGCTACGATGATCTTTCGCGGATAATGTCACTTCGTGGAAACTACCACGTAGTGTTAGGTCTCACTTAGGTCTCGAAAAGTCCAAATGGGGTCAGTTTTGATATTAACTGAGACAGAGACAACCGCAACACCCGCAGAAAAGTAGCCGAGGCGGGACTCGAACCCGCACGTCCGTGAGGACACAGGATTTTAAGTCCTGAGCGTCTGCCAGTTCCGCCACTCGGCCGTAATGCGTCAACGTTATTGGCTAATAGAAAAACCATCTTAACCTACCCACACAGTTTCTCCAATAACCGGCTCGTCGACTTTGACGTACTGCCACAATCATCCACTCCCGCCGCAATCTATGTTGAAAAGACAACCATTTTTCATTACGATTCCTACCACAAGTCCACACAATCGTCAGCGAGTATTCAACAATGGGAGATTTACTTAAACGCGTTTTTTCGCTCGACGTTCGCTCCATCGCCCTGATGCGCATCGCAACGGCTGCCGTCCTCCTGTGGGATACCTGCGACCGTATACGACACCTCGCCGATCACTATTTTGCCGATAGCGCCATTCCTTTTGAAATAGCTGAAGAATACTACAAATTCGCTCCCACTTGGTCACTACACCTCCTCAGCGAATCCAATACCTACCAAACATCCCTCTTTATTCTGCAAGCAATCGCCGCTTGCTTCCTGCTCGTAGGCTATCACAGCCGCATCGCTGCTGGAATCTGCTGGATCCTCTTCGCCTCAGTCCTAGCCCGCGTCCCACCACTACTCACGGGCGGAGACATGCTACTATGCTCGCTACTGTTCTTCCTCACCCTCCTACCCTGCTCTAAATGCCTCTCAGTACACAGCAAATTTAAAGCTCCGGCGGGCAGTGTCTACTCATTCGCCACCGCTGCACTGCTACTACAATTCGTCGTCATGTATACCGTCACAGGTCTCCTGAAACTAAATTCCGAGTGGGTCGATGGCACGGCACTAATGATTATCCTCAGCGACACTGGCCTCGCTAAACCAATCGGACTTTGGCTAACCAACTTTCCAGTAATTCTGATGGCGCTGACTTGGGGGGCACTTCTACTAGAACTCGCCGCCCAAGTCCTCCTGCTCAGCCCCTACAAAACAAATCAGATTCGCACCGTCGGCGTCATCTCCTTCATCGGACTTCACGTCGGCATCTTCCTCACCATGGAAGTTCTCGTCTTCTCCATCATTAGTATCGCTGGCCTACTCAGCCTCATTCCATCCTCGTGGTGGAATTACAAGCCACTTGCAAAACTAACAACAGCAAAATCCAACGACGATGATTTCACCAAATCGGATACCAGCACCTCGGCACGACCAGTCCCCACCGCCTTTCCTAAGATATCCAATGCCATCGCCGCCTGGGGATTATTTGTCTTTCTCACCGTCGCCGCCACCAGCCTGTTCACCCACGCGACCAACATTTATATCAGCAACAAAATAGTTGTCGTCGCACACCAATTTAGATTCGACCAACGCTGGGAAATGTTCACTCAACCGTATGGTCTCTGTTATCGTTTTGTCGCCGAAGTCCGAACCGCCGACGGACGTTTTGTTGACATTCTGCGTTCCAGCGAAGAACGATCAGACCGCGAAGAAGTACCACCAGACACCATTAAATTCAAATCGGCGAGGTGGCTATTGCTATACCGCCAAATGGTCAGTAGTCAGTACTACCAACAACGAATCCCGACCGCGAAGCACCTCCTTAAATACAACCCAGCAGTCGGCATGCCCACGGTTGAAGAAATCAACGGTAAAGAGCTGAAGCTATCGGTGTGGGTAGGATCGCCGGAGGATCGAGCAGCCCAAGGTCCAGCGATGATGACGTACTTCGATTTCCGAGCCAGCGGTAATTACTATTTCGGCGAACCGCATGGTCATTGGGTACAACGCGACGACCAAGAAAGAATCACAGCGTCGGGTAATTACGATCAAGGATTGCGCGACGGTATTTGGACAAACTACCACCCCAACGGAAAAACAGCATCACGTGGTTATTATTCTGATGGACTTGAGCATGGGGATTGGACGATGTGGGATGCGGATGGACTGCGTATTGCACACGGTCCTTTTATAGACGGAATGATGGAAGGAACTTGGACATTTTGGTACGAAAACGGGACAGTCGAACACGCTCAATTCATTGCCGATGAACGCGTAACGGACGAACCCAGCCGCGAATGACCGCGCATGAGGGCCGCGAATTTATGCGAATGGGGGCCCGCGAGATTATTTCCTCCGCGTCCGGACAATTCGAATACGACAGCCGATGGGTACTGTCTCAGTAATCTTAGGCAACCCACCCGCCAGCGCTGCAGCCACTGCGTCCTCTAGATATTTAATCTTGACCTTGGTCTTGTCAGGGCTATCATCCAGCGCCCCCATATAGACAACTTCGCGTTTCTGGTTCAGCACAAAACACTCAGGCGTATAACCGGCTCCAAACTTTTTAGCAATCATTTGTGTTTCATCAAACAAATACGGAAAGGTAAACTTCTTCTCGGTCGCTCGAACCTTCATCGCCGGCAGTAAATCTTCCTCGACCTTGTTGACGTTGATTGCCACGAGGGCAACCGACATTCCTTCGCCCGTATACTTTTTAGCAAACGCATTCAAGCGGTCCTCATAATCAACCGCATACGGGCAACTATTACACGTGAAAACCACCACTAACACCTGCTTAGCTCTAAAATCATCAAACGCAATCCGTTTACCATTAGTCGCTGGCAATGCTTCCCACTTAGGCGCTACATCTTCTATATCCAAAACCGGATTGTATTCTCCGGCTGAGAGACTGAAAAATGAGCAGAACACGAGTAGTAAAGTGGTTGTTTTCATAACTTCATTCTAACTCATCTGTGCTACTTGGTGTCCATTCGCGTTCCATTCGCGTTCGCGTTCCATTCGCGTTCATTCGCGGCCCCCCAGTTGTCCATAAGCCGCCGCATCCACATGCGTTGGCTCACCAGAAATCAGCTCGCACACTAATTTCCCTGTCGCCGGTCCCATTGATAGTCCCAACATATTATGCCCAGCTGCAACCAATACATTGCGCAACCTTGGACTCGCATCAATAATCGGGATACCGTTATACATCATCGGCCGCCAGCCATACCACTCTTCTTCAATGATTTCACCAGCGGGCTGCCCTAAATATGGTTCCACTCCTTCACGCAGCAAGGACAAACGACCTTGATTAATCGATGTATCATATCCTGAAAATTCCATCGTCGATCCCAAGCGATAACCCGTATCCATGGGCGTCATCGCAACTTTATGCTGCGGAAATATCATCGGAATCCGCGGCGAAGTGTCAGGGCGTTGATAGGTCAACGAATAACCTTTTCCGGGTTGAATCGGAATGTCTGTCCCGAGTTCTGCTTGCCATTTCGGAGTAACCGCTCCGAGCGCCATCACAAAATGATCCGCTTCGATCTCACCCTCGGTGGTTTCAATCGCCATTGCTTTTAACCCCCGACTTCGAAACCGCAGCAATTCGCAATTCTCACGAATCTCCACACCCAACTCTTGCAACACTCGCTTCAACTCCGACATCAATTTATCTGGCCTCACATGGGCATCGTCCGCGTAATACCAAGCTCCAGCCACACTATCGAGTAAACTCGGTTCTAACTGCACCAACGCATCGGACTCTAGGCACTCTCCCTTGATCGAAAACTCCTCCGCCAAAAAATCATTCGTCGCTGAGTGTCCCTCGAGTGCACGTTCATGTTGGAACACATACAACAAACCGTTCTGCTGCCACTCGCACTGCAACTCATGCTCATCGAGCATCTCTTGGTACAACTGCATCGACGATTCGAGCAACTGCCAGCGCGCTTGTGCCGCCTGTAACTGATGACGCCCATTGCAGCGCATGGCAAACTTAAAGAACCACAACCACATCGTCGGACTCAATGTCGGTTTAATTCGAAACGGACTTCGCCGCTGCCACATCATTTTCAGTGTCCGTCGAATCGCTCCTGGACTGGCCAAGGGCATCAAATCACTCGGGCAAATCAGACCACAGTTACCATGTGAACAACCACTGCCAATCGTGCTCTGGTCAATAACTGTCACTTGGTATCCAGCTCTACGCAGATAATATGCACACGAAACCCCGATGATTCCGCCTCCCACGACAGTGACATGCGACCCCGCCTTATTGTTTGCGACGGTCATTATACGATCCCTTCTCGAAACGGATCGTCATCTTGTAAAATCATTTCACTATCAGCAGTAATATAAGCCGTCCCGCGAATCGACGGTATGCAAACCGGTTCGCCAGCAGTCACGTGTCCGTCCACAAACTCGCCACTCGCTTGAAACACGCTACCAACGATGCTTTCTTGCCGCCAAACTTCTCGCGGTGCAAGTTTTTTATCGGCCAATAGGCAAGCGATCTTGGCACTTACTCCCGTACCGCAAGGCGAGCGATCATATTGGTTGCCAGGACACAGCACGAAATTCTTGCTATCCGCATCTGGGTTCTCGCTCGGGGAAAATAACTCAATGTGATCAATCTCAGCGCCATCCGCTCCCGTCACCCCCTGCTGGGATAACGCTCGTTTGATACTAGCCGCAACCTCAGTCAAATGCATCACATTCTCATAGGTCAAATCTTGACCATGATCGTCAATTAAGAAAAACCAATTGCCACCCCAAGCAACATCACCTCTAATCACTCGCTGCTCACCTAGAATCTCCACGTCGATTGCCACATCTTTTCGGTATCGATAACTCGGTACGTTTGTCACTTCGACTGTCTGATCGTCAATCAGATTAAACTGCACGTTGCCCACGGGTGTTTCCAGTTGATGCTGTCCTAGTTCGATTTGCCGGAGATATTTCAGCGTCACGGCCAGACCAATCGTGCCGTGTACACACATTCCGAGGGTGGCTACATTGTTAAAGAAAATGATGCCATGCGAACAGACGGGATCAACAGTAGGCACTAGCAGCCCACCGACCATTGCGTCAAAGCCGCGTGGTTCCATTACGAGAGCGCGGCGGAAGGCATCATGTTGATCATTAAACACAGCCATTTGCGCTGCTGTACTACCGCCACCAAGATCTGGCCCGCCAGCAATGACAATCCGAGTGGGCTCGCCGCCAGTATGAGAATCAATAACGCGAATAGAAGTTGAGGGCGCTGCTGACATTAACATATTTCCAAAACGGGGTCACCCAGTACGCCCATGAGCGGTTGCAGGCCTAAGCCAGGTGCCAGACTAGCTGCCATCCGACCATTGTCACGTTGCGGGGCGCCCTTGGCAGTTTGCACGGGGCCGTAACTATTGAAATCGGTGGACGTGAAAAGTAAGTCCGTCGGTGTGCTATGCGCTAGATGAGCAATCGCTGCTGTTGTAATATCACCGCCCCAACTATCTTCGATCGTCATTGCGACGCCAATTTGAGCGCAGAGTTCTCGAGCTAGATGGGCTTTCGTCAGTCCACCAAATTTTGAGATCTTGATATTCACGACATCCATTGCCAGATCGTTGTAGCCTTGCATCAGTACGTCTAGGCCATCGATACATTCATCAAGCACAAACGGGTGTGTCGTACGTTTACGAACCGATAAGCATTCTTCATAGGTGAGGCAGGGTTGTTCAATATAGACATCGACGTCGGCCACTGCGCGACAGACTCGAGCGGCTTCGTGCATTAACCAACCTGTGTTTGCATCGGCAATTAGTTTTTCACCAGGCTGCATTTGAGCAGCAACTTGTTTTATCCGCTCAATATCAACATCTGGATCTCCGCCTACCTTTAATTGAAAGCGGCGATAACCTTGATCGCGGTAGGACTGGACATTGTCAGCCATCGCAGCGGGATCTTGTTGAGAGATGGCTCGGTAAAGGACAAAATCATCACCATAGCGTCCGCCGAGTAATTCGCAGACGGGAAGTTTTGCGACTTGCCCTTTAATATCCCAACAAGCGATATCGATCGGCGATTTCACATAGGGGTGTCCGCGGAGGGCTTTGTCCATTAGGCGATTCAGGGGTCCGAGCAGCAGAGGATCTTGACCGATCAAATGTGGTCCAAGTTCCCGGATACCACTACGAACGCCGTCCGCATAGGCTGGCAGATAAAATGGCCCCAACGGGCAGCATTCACCGTAACCGGCAGTGCCATCGTCGGTGATCACTTCCACAATATTACTATCAAAGACTTGTACAGATTTACCACCGGACCAATTATAGGAACCTTCATGCAACGGCAGGTCGACTTGATAAACTCGGATTGCTTCAATTTTCATCTGTTTAATTTCTCCAATTAGTCTTTTTCGTGATATCGCCGGGGGTTGTTCGTTTTCGTGTCGGCCATTGGTTTTTAGGATAGCCTAAATAGAAAATTCCGAGACAACGGTCTTCAGAACCGGCGAAACCAAAATAATCTCGCATTTCCGGAAGGTCATAAATAGGTGAGGTGGACCAAAAGCAGCCGAGTTGAGCAGCGGTTGCGGCGAGGTGCAGGTTTTGCACAGCACAGGCGACGGCGATGACTTCTTCCTCGACGGGAATTTTGCCAACGTGTCTTTGCATGCCGAGTGCAATTGCAGCGGAAGTATGTTTTGCGTAGCCGATTAGTTTATCGTGTTTCGCCTGCGAAAAGTCTGCTGGCAAAAGATGTTGGGTGTACGTCTGCGAGAGCTTGGAGGCGAGGTTACCACGAGCATCGTCTTGAAAGACGGTGAATCGCCATGGTTCCGTGAGGCCATGCGTGGGAGCCCAGTTAGCGTTTTCGAGAAGTTGTTCGAGGGTTTTCTGAGGAATCGATCTATCGAGGTAATTGGGTTCACCGCCAGCATCAATTGGCTTGATCGTCCGGCGGTGCTCAATAAGTTCGGTGATTTGTTCGAGGGTGATCACGATTAGTGGATGCTCTGTGATAGCGGTGATTGTGTACCGTTTATGTAAGTGATTGTACCCTGAACGGCGCAGATTAGAATAACGGAGGTAATCAATCTTCGTCTCAGCTGTTATACTGTGTCGAAGCTTCTATTGGAGGAAGCCATACCAAGCGCCCATAGCTCAGTTGGATAGAGCAACGGACTTCTAATCCGTAGGTCGCAGGTTCGAATCCTGCTGGGCGTATTGAGTCCTTTTTGGTTTTAAGCACACCTGCGCATCAACAGGAATGGCAGTGTTTTGTGTGTTTAGTATATCTTCTATCACGACTGCGCAGGGCTGTTCTGTGTCGTGCATCACCCTCTCAATCACCATGTCATCATCAAGAGCTTTGGTGAAATCCTCATCAGTCACCTTGAGGTAATGTTTCGCAGCAACCGGCTTGCTGTTCCCGATCCAGCTACAAATGGCGGTCATGGGATGGACATCAAACGATTGATTTGAAGACATTTTTTTTAAGAAGGACTTAAATCATATCGGTTTGACAACGTCTTTTTTGAGTATATTAATAGACACTAGGTTTAAACACTCCACCGGTACTTATTACTCACATTCTTTAACGTCTGGAACAAAATGAACTGGTATGTATACTCCTCAGGCCTTGATACTAATAACCCCCCAAAACTCACGACGGAACAAGTTGTCGCGCTAATCATAGATAAAACGATTGGCAAAAACGCTCAAGTCATGCGAGCGGATGATTCCACCAAAAGTTGGATTAAGATCACCGATACCGAATTCAAAAAAACCTTTGCGTCCTTAAAACAATTGGAAGCGCAACAAAAATCCACTGAAAAGACGCAACGGCAAGCAGAAAAAGACGCTGCACAAGCACAACGGCAAGCAAAAGAATCCGCTGCACAAGCACAACAGCAAGAACAGCAAGCCGCTGAAAAAGCACAACGGCAAGCCGATCGATCCGCGAAAAATACACGCCACTCCACTACCGGTTCAACTACCAATCACTTCTTTAACAAATTTCGTGATTCATTCTACGGAGCGAGTTCCCCGTATGCCATCGGCAATGAACGTTATCCAAACCTCACCCTATATTTAGCGATCATGGATACACTCATTCGGGTATTTTTCGCCATCGTTCAAATTATTCTAATTCTAGCGGTCGTTTTCTGCATCTTTACCGGATTGTATTTTATCGTTTCCAACCCATTCGGCTATTATGTACAAATTAAAGTTGAAACAACAAAAACGCAATGGAACAATGAAACGGTAGATTTCGATGACGGCGTGGCGGAAGACTTTAACGTTGTTTCCGGCGTTTGGACGATTGTCAATGATCGCTATGTATCGAACAACCGTAACGGTCGCTCACTGGTAACCGCTCGCATCGGTGTTGCACTACCGGTCAACACAGAACTAAGCAGCGTAATACGATTTGTGCGGACCGATGGTTACCAAAGCAACGGTGGTCTGGTGTTCGATTACCAAAACGCGCTTAACTTTAAATACATCCTCGGCTCGGTCGAAGATCGCCGCTGGACGATGGGCGAAGTGGTCAACGGTAATGACCGCGCGTTAACCACGAAGAATGCCACGCTAAGTCAAACACAAGACTATGAAGTAGCAGTCGTCATTGAAGGCGCCACAGTGACCTTGTTCGTTGACAAAGTTGAAACGATTACTTGGACCTTTAGTGGTAACCTTAATACAGGTGCACTTGGTTTAACGGGAGTTCGCAGTAAAGCTCAGTTCGATGACATCGTCATCCCGAGTCCCGATGCAGTAGTGATAGTGACGACAAGAAATGGGCGATATCATCCAAGCACGTTTTTCGAAGGTTTAGGTACCATCATTGGTAGCATTGTTGGAGGCATCATATCTTATTTTGTGCTTTTCTGGTGGCGACTACTTTCCTTGGCTAGTCTTGAGATGATTCACGTTTTTATTGATAATGAATCTAACACTCGCAAAGCCCTTGAAAGATAACCCTACTCCAATTATTGATAAGAAGAATGGATTTCGAACGGACCATCACATTCATCTTTGGCGTTCTAGTTGTAGGATTTTGGTTGTTCCTGAAGGTCTGCCGCAAGCATAACAGCGACCTGCCAGAAAAGTCATTTCGTGCCCTAGATCGAGGATTAACTGCTTCTCGGATCTTGATTCGAGTCGTTGCCTTTCTGGTAGGGTGTTTACTCTGGTGGCTGCCTTTATCTTTCATGCCCGATGATATCGAAGGACTATTTTGTATGGGCTCATTTGGGACATTATTAATCATCTACGGACTTGTTGGGCCCAATATAATTACGAAATTCATGAAGACGATGGACGAGTAATTGAGACTCCAAGCGATGTGATAGGCACCCTCGCCCATGTGAATAGGTAACATATACCCGTTTGAGCCTATAAAATCACCCGCTCTACTCTTGCAATCATTCACTTGTCTCCAAATTACATGACGCTTACGGTATCATTGGGTAATTAGATGTATTCGTCTTCGCTTTTTTAGGACCTTCAATCAACATGAACGACCGCCCTCGATTACCCTTGCTTATTGTGTCGCTTCTTTGCCTGTTGCCTTGGGATGCCAAGGCAACCGATTCGACAGACTCGACAGCCAAACGCCCCAATATTCTGTGGATCGTGGGCGAGAATTTTGACCTTGATTTTGGCTGTTACGGTGCGAAAAACGTATTGACCCCGAATATCGACCGGCTCGCGGCCAACGGGATCCGCTATACCAATGTTTTTTCAACATCACCGGTCTGTGCTCCTAGTCGCTCCTGTTTTATGACTGGCATGTATGCCACCACCACCGACATGCACCACATGCGATCTCACCGTGACGATGACTACCGATTACCCGCCGGTGTACGTCCGATTACTCAACGCCTGCACGACATTGGTTACACCACCGCCAATATTAAAACGATCGGAGATCATATCGTAGGCACAGGCAAACTCGATCTGAATTTTACCAATGAGGGAGAGCTATACACGACGACCAACTGGTCCGAGTTAAAACAACAACAACCTTTTTTCGCTCAAATCAATATGCCGGAAGCGGAATACGATATTTACGATCGCAAATCCTCTGAAAAAGACCGTGTTGTGTGGGTCGGCGAAGAGTGGCATCCACAGGTCGCCACCCCGGCAAATGTCACTCCTCCCCCCTACTATCCGGATCATTCGATCGTCCGCGCTGAATGGGCCCGCTACCTAAACTCGGCTTCCGGTATGGACGTGCGCATCGGCTGGATACTGGACCAACTTCAAAAAGATGGCCTCGCCGATAACACCGTAGTCATCTTTTTTGCCGACAACGGCCGTTTGGAAGCACGTGGAATCCATTGGTGTTTTGACAGCGGCCTGCATGTCCCTCTGGTTGTCCAGTGGCCAAAAAACATTCCCGCCCCAGACCATTATCGTGCCGGCAGCGTCAACGATCAGGTGATCAGTCTCATGGACTTAACTGCAACCACACTGTCTATTGCCGGAGTCCAGCGACCCGCCGGGATGCAAAGTCGCGTCTTTTTGGGCAACCAACCAGATCCCCCGCGACAGTATGCATTCAGTGCACGTGACCGAATCGATGAAACCATCGTGCGGCAGCGCAGTGTACGCGGGTCACGTTATCATTACATTCGCAATTTCACACCGGGGGCGGGATTTCTTACGCTAAACCGTTATAAGGAGAAATGTTTTCTAGTAAAGCCATTGATGCGAGAGTTACACACCACTGGACAACTGACCGGGGCAGCAAAGGACTTGATGCAACCGTTTCCTACTGAACAACTCTTCGATACCCTCCATGATCCCTTTGAAATCCATAATCTCGCCAATTCCCGACGCAGCAAACCTCAACGCGTACTGGAATCTATGCGGACCGCACTGGACACATGGATGGTGGAAACCGGTGATCTAGGGCATATCCCGGAACCCGACGAAATCGTTCGCCCCTTTACCAAGGAAATGCATGACTGGTTTGGCACTCCAGACTGGTACACTCCAGACAAGCGTTAACTAGTAAACAACCGTCACCACATTTTCAGTCGCGTTGGAGCAACAGACTTTTCCTCCATCACCTATCGCTCTTACACAAATACCCAAATGCCACACAACACAACACTTATGCATTCGATAATAGTAACGCTTTTATTCTCGCTTAGCGGGACCGTGGCCGCCGCTGAAAATTCGGTACAATCCCAGCCGACCTCGGCTAGCTTTGAGTCCGTCAAACCTGGTTCTTGTGCTACTCTAAAACCCAGCAAGCCATCGCAGGAACAACCAAATATCTTATTCATCCTGCTCGATAATATTGGCAAAGATTGGTTTCGCTGCTACGGCAGTCAAGAAAATGTAACCCCCAATATCGACCGCCTCGCGCGGACCGGTGTCAAGTTTCGTAATTTCTATGTCACGCCCGTCTGCAGCACGACTCGTGTCGGCCTCCTGACGGGTCGCTATCCATACCGTACGGGCTGGCACACACATCATGACCCAGCAATTTATGGTGGCGGCTATTTCGATTGGAACCGTGAAATTTCAATCGCGCGGATCCTCAAGAATGCGGGCTACCAAACATTCATATCTGGAAAATGGCAAATCAACGACCTCTTCGATCCCGCTCAAAAAGATGCGCTCGCTAAACACGGATTTGACGAATACTGCATCTTTCCCGAAGGTAAAAAAGAACACCCCGCTCATAAGAAACGTTATTGGGACCCCTATATTATCGAAAATGGAAAACGTCTAGAAACCGCGGGGCAATACGGCCCCGAAATCTTCACCGCGAAACTGATCGAATTCATGACGCGACAAAAAGAGGAAAGCGATAAGCCTTTTTTTGCTTACTACCCAGCAATACTCACTCACCTTTCCATCGGACCAACTCCGGATAATAAAACCACCAACGGCCGAGAACTTTCCGATCGTGAACTGTTCGTCGGCATGGCGCAATATGCCGACACGCTAGTCGGTCGCATGGTCTCAGCACTGGATAACCTTGGACTGCGTGATAACACGATCGTCATTGTTGCCACTGACAATGGTACGGACGACGGTTCCTATCATGGGTACGATAACTTGGCGGGGCGAGTGAACGGTAGGTACGCAGAAATCGGCTCTACTATGAAACCTAACGACGACGGCTATTATCCGCTGACTGAATGGGGCATCAATATGCCGCTAATCGTTAATTGCCCTCAACATATTCCGGGAGGTCGGGAAAGCGACGATTTGATTGACATGACCGATATCCTGCCGACCATCGTTGACTTCGGACAAGCGAAACTACCCAAATCTGTAAAATTCGACGGTCGGTCTTTTGCACCGCAATTGCGTAATTCGAATCATGACAAACCATGGAGAACTTGGTGCCTAAGTCAGTATTGTGAAGTTCGAGTGGTTCGAAACCAACGGTTCAAACTGTTTTCAAGCGGTCAGTTTTATGACCTATCGGTCGATCCGCGCGAACAAAACGATCTGCAACGCAGCGTCGAATTACGCAACGATCAAGCAACCAAGGCTGCGCATCGGAACCTACAGAAAATCCTCGACGACCTGCCTGCCAATACGAAACTCCCTTGGGAATTTCGCAGTATCTCAGCGCGGCAAATACAAGCAGCTAAACAATAACGGGTAGCTATCTTGTCAACCTGACAGACCTCAAGATACGGTTATTTCTCGACTGCGCCATAAAATGGAAATAGCTCTTGTAGCCTTTTCTTTGACGGACGTGCGCCATATTCACAAATTTCAAACGCCTCTGCATATTTCACTTTACTGCCGATCTCCAACCCGTAGGCACGAATCAATTCTTCTCGAAATCGATTTGCTTCGCCGGCTTGCCGCCGCGTCCACCGCTCGTGCAGCCAAGCTTTTCGTTCTTGTGGCGCACTCGCCGGTGGTACCAACGCCAGACGCTCCGCACTGCCACCCGCACCACCTTCAAAGGCTTGCGAAACTAACGCAGTCAAGGCATCCACTTTTTGGTCAAACACACTGTCAATCGCGACAACTACGTCAGCAGTAAAGGGATAGGGTTTTGTAAAGCGATCGCTGGAATACAAAAACACGGGGTTTTTCTTTAAGTGCGGAACGTCGGGACAGAAAAATGGTACCGTCACCATGAACGCGGCGTCTTGTACAAGTATCCCCGTATACCGATGATCAGGATGATAGTCCCAGGGTCGATGCGAAATGACAATATCCGCATTCCACTCACGGATGATTTTGCAGATCGTTTTACGATTCTCAAGTGTCGGCAGTAACTCGCCATCGTGAATATCAAGCACTTTAGACGTAACTCCCAGCCGCTTAGCAACTTCCGCTGATTCCGCAGTTCGGCGTTTGGCAAGTTCCCCGCCAGCCATTTTCCAATGACCAATGTCACCATTTGTTACAGACACTAACAAAACGTGATGACCAAGATTAGCCCACATCGCAGCCGTACCGCCACTCTTGTATTCCGCATCATCAGGGTGGGCGCCAAAACAAACAATACGCAGTTTTCCGTCATCCTGGTTACCGTTAGCCGTTGACTGTGCAGTACAAATGACCGCGGGATGGGTCAACAAAACAATCAAAGACAAGAATTGTAGCGTAAGACGTTTCAACATAATCTGGGTTCACTTTCTTTAAGGGTCACTTTTCTGCTACATTCATTTTACCGAATTTGACCTCCCCGTAGACCCTCTACCAACAAATTACAAAACCACACGTTACCATTCGTGTTCATTGGTAGAAATTCATGGTTACCACATTTCTACAGCGATATCCATTAATATAGAAACATGAGAAAACATATATCCAAGCTACCATTTGGAAATTACCTAAATAGAAAAATCACTCCTCTGGTCAAACAATGGTTATGAAGGATAAAAAAATATTGACGACGGGCAGCATAGCGTCGATTTGTTGTTTGATTTTGACATGTGCGGGCGGTGCCACAGCAGCCGAGCGACCAAACATCATCCTGATCTTCGCGGATGATCTAGGCTACGGCGATGTTGCATGTTTTGACGAAAACTGTACGTTTGAAACACCGGTCCTAGACCAGATGGCCAAAGATGGCGCTAGGCTGACGAACTTCTATGTCCCTACGCCCTATTGTGCACCGTCGCGAGCCACGATTCTTACAGGTCGCTATCCATTTCGACACACCATGATGTCCAACCCTGCCCCCGACGCTGGCCATTCTAATTTTGGCTTGCCGCAATCTGAAATCACGATCGCGGAAGCGTTAAAAACCGCCGGCTATGCAACTGCCGCTTACGGAAAATGGCACCTCGGCCATAAAAAGAAGTGGTTGCCACGCACACAAGGATTTGACGAATACTATGGCATCCTGTATTCCAATGATATGTTCCCCGTACAACTAATACACAACGAAAAGGTTGTGGAATATCCCGTGCTGCAAGCAACTTTGACCAAGCGGTACACTGAGCGGGCCATACAGTTTATTGAAAAGCACAAAAACAAACCTTTCTTTTTATACTTGCCACACGCGATGCCCCACAAACCATTAGCCGCTTCGGATGATTTCTACACACCCGAAACGCGCGACAATTTGTATGCCGATGTTATCAAAGAGTTGGACACATCCATCGGCGACATTTTTGAAAAACTCAAGCAGCTTAAGATCGACGACAACACTATCGTTATTTTCACTTCGGATAATGGTCCTTGGTATGGTGGCTCCTCGGGTGGATTACGAGGCATGAAAGGGACGACTTGGGACGGTGGACTGCGAGTGCCCATGATTGTGCGTTGGCCAGGCCATATTCCAGGTGGTGTCGAAAATCACGCCCCCACAGCAACGGTTGATGTGTTTCCTACATTGTGCAAGATTGCGGGCGTGCCGCTGCCAACTGACCGCGTGATCGATGGACGGGACATTATGCCTGTGCTCACCAGTTCCAAGGCAACGAGCCCGCACGACGCGATTTATGGTATGCGTGGAACAAAACTAGCTATGATTCGATCAGGAAAATGGAAACTGCATGTAATTGGATCCGGTCCGGCGCCTAATGGGCGTTTAACTGCCGAGCAAAAAAAGAACTGGCTTGACCCCCGACGCCCGGATGGAGTGTCGATTCTTGCTCAATTCGAACAGGCCGGCTTACTACAACACCCAGGACTGACAACCGGTGACGGACCACGGAATATGATGCTGTTTGATCTCGATGCTGATCGCGGCGAGCAACATGACGTAGCAAGTGAGCACCCGCAAGTCGTTGCTGAACTGTTGGCAAAATTCCAAGAAACAGCACGCGATGTACCTAAACTAACCCCCTACATTTCAGATTACTTATTTCGAGCACCTGCTAAGGGTCAGCGGCCACCGCTGATGCGACTAATCGGCGGCGATCTTAACTACGACCGCGTTCCCAAAACCCAACAACACCTTATCGATCCGACCAAAAAAGTCCATCAACCATAAGGCTCAAATGATTTATTTACAAAAACTACTACCCGTTGGATTACTCGTGGTGATGTCGAGTAACATTGCCGGTGCACAAGAACTACTTAAATCAACAATAGCACCGGCAGCATCGACCGCTGAGTTCATTCCTCAGCAAATTGATGTCCCCGAGGGGTTTTCTATTGAACTAGTCGCGGGGCCTCCACTTGTTGAGCACCCGACGTTCGCCACATTTGATGACCAGGGCAAGTTGTATGTCTGCAACAATGCCGGAGTAAACCTCAGTGCCGCCGACCTCGAAGCCCAACTACCAAATTCAATCAACCTGCTCGAAGACATCGATGGTGATGGCAAGTTTGACAAAAGCACCGTTTTCGCCGACAAAATGACATTCCCCATGGGTGGCGTCTGGCACGATGGTTCGCTGTACGTCGCCTCGCCCCCAAATATCTGGCGGCTCACCGACACCAGCGGTGACGGCATCGCCGACAAACGCGATATCGTTATCGACCGTTTCGGTTTCACTGGTAACGCCGCTAGCATCCACGGGTGTTTCCTCGGACCTGACGGTCGCCTGTACTGGTGCGACGGATACCACGGACATGAGTTCAAAGATAAGGATGGAAACGTAATCATTTCCCGCAAGGGTTCTTATATATTCTCGAGCACTATTGCCGGGACCGACGTTCGCCGTCACAGTGGTGGCGGCATGGATAACCCAGTTGAAGTCGACTTCACATCAGCGGGTGAAGTCCTCGGTACCGTCAATATTTTCTATACTCGGCCCCGCGTCGACTGCCTAGTACATTGGCTTCACGGGGGTGCGTATCCTCATCGTGAACAAGTACTGGCTGAACTGCAAACCACCGGTCCCGTTCTTGGTCCTGTCCATCGCTTCGGCCATGTCGCAATCTCTGGGACACTCCGCTATCGCAGCGGCGCACTAAACCAACAATGGCGAGACAACATGTTTGCCACTTTTTTCAACAGTGGTAAAGTCGTGCGTGTCGAACTTGAGCGTTCCGGCGCGACGTATTCCGCAGTGCAGCGTGAGTTCATTTCTTCGGAGAACCGAGAATTTCATCCAACCGATTTGGTAGAAGACGCCGATGGCAGCTTGCTTGTAGTTGACACCGGTGGCTGGTTCTATCGAGGTTGCCCCACCTCACAATTCGCGCGACCTGATGTCCTCGGCGCCATCTACCGTGTCCGCCGTGATGGCATGACGACACAAATTGATCCACGTGGTAATCGCCTTGACTGGCCAGCGCAAACCCCCGCTCAACTCGCTCAACTACTCGGTGATCCGCGCTATGCTGTTCGTCAACGAGCAATTTTTGAATCTGCGGCACGTGGTCAGACCGCAATTACCACTCTACGACAAACCATCGAGCGGCCTGACATTTTGAACCGACAAGGTGCCATCTGGGCACTTACGAGCATCGTCGGCAAAGCAATCGTTGCCGAGGAACAAAGCAATCAAACAAATCAAAACACCTCCGCTGGGCAACTCGCAGCTCAAGAAGCCATCCGCATAGCCTTAGGTGACCGAAACCCACTCGTACAACATATCGCTGTTCGCAGCTTTAGTACTTATCCCGATCCACTGGCAAAACCAAAACTTATCCATTTGCTCAAATCCGAGCATCCTGAAATTCGCCGTGAAGCAGCTACGGCACTCGGTCGGCTGGGAGACCCGACGGCTATTGAGCATCTACTCGCAGCCTTAGCAAACCCCACTGACATCGATCGCACGGAAGACCATGCAATAATCTTCGCCTTGATCGAAATCGACAACGTGCCAGTAACAAGACAGGGATTAGTAAGTGACGATCCTGACAGTCAACGCGGCGCGTTGCTAGCATTAGACCAAATGACACAAGCGGCAGGTGGCAACCTAACCGCGGAAGACGTACTGAGAATGGTTGTTTCCAAAAACACCCGCACTCAACTCGCAGCCGCTCACGTCTTCAGCCAACATGCCGACTGGGCAAGTCATTCCGTGGAAGTTATCGGTCCGCTGCTAGCAGCCACGGACACAGCAGCAAGCCGTGAAATAGTGCGACAGCTTATCACAAATTCTCTTGGGCAAGATGAAACCGCTTGGCTCGTGGGACGCTTATTAAGCAACAGTCAAACCCCTACTGAAATCAAAGAACTATTGCTCGCCGCAATTACTGCAGGCAACGCGTTAACGCTGCACCCAAGTTGGGCCGAACCGCTCGAGAAACGCTTAGCCAGTGATGAGCAGGCGATCGTTGATCAAACATTAGCTGCTCTAGCTGCGATCAAAACGGACCACTTCGATGCGCGTCTACAACAACTTGGTGATGATACAGCCCGCCCAATGCTGCAACGAATCGCCGCCTTGGAAGTCGCCAATGGTCAACGTGGCCGCATTACCGATGATTCACTCGAACTGCTGCTGCAGCTCGTCAACAACGGATCCGGTGCGGGACTAGGTGCCGCACAGCGGATCGGTAGTACCTCGCTCACCACCGCTCAATTAAAACGTATCGTGACTGTTTTCCCACGCGCTCGCGCCGCACACCTCACAGAACTCATCCGACCTTACGAACGTTCCAGCGACCCTGAAATTGCAAAACTGTTCGTCAATTCTATTGCGACCGCACAAAATGTGACTGGTGTGCCGCCATTCCTGTTCGGCAATGTCATTAAACGATTTCCGCAAGATATTTTACCCGCTGCGAATGAGGTGCTCGGACGAATTCGTATCGCTGAGCAGGCCAAACTTGCCAGCCTCGACAAACTTCTGCCGCTCGTCGGCACGGGAGATATATTACGCGGTAAGAACATTTTCTTTGCGGAAAAATCTAAGTGTGCAGCCTGCCATCGTGTCGGCGAACGGGGGTCTCGCATCGGGCCCGACCTCACAACCATCGGCGCCAATCGGGCCGGTCATGATCTGCTCGAATCAATCGTGCTCCCTTCGTCCACCATCGTCCGCGACTTCGAACCTTATAATATAGTTACCAACGATGGGCGAGTCCTCGCTGGTTTGATTGTCCGACAGAATGCCGCTAGTGTTACCATTCAGCAACAAACTGGGGATCCCATTACCCTGCCGCGCAAAGACATCGATGAGATGGTCGCCGGTACAGTTTCCATTATGCCGAATGGGCTCGACAAAGCACTGACAGAAAGTGAGCTAGCCGATGTCATTGCATATCTGCTGAGCTTACGAAAACTATCGAACAACGAAGCAGCAGCTCAGTAAATCAACTGGTACTTTGCACCCCCTGTTACTAACTTCCGGGTCCGGTGTTCAGGCGTGATTCAGCGACCGCAGCGCTAGTTGTAATGCACCCATAACAGGATCTGCGATTGCAACAGCTGAGGCCGTTAGTCCGTGGGTTGATAATTCTCTCATTATTTGAGCTCGCACGTCGCCGCGATGAATCAACACGCCGCCGGTTAGCCCCAGCGTAAACAACCTGTCGGCCAACTCTAATTCCTCGGCAACATTGATAATCAAATTCGCTAAATCATGTACCGCAGCGGAAACAATAGCAGTTGCTTGCTCATCTCCAGCATCACTCGCTTGAAAAACCAGCTGAGCCAGAGCAGCGATCTCCCACCGCTGCATATCTGCGACCTGTTGAGAGCTAGCAATTTCAACGCCATCGATTTCTAGTCCGGCTTTTAAGGCAGCCATGGCAATCGCATAGCCACTGCCAGCATCACTATGGTTAGGCCCCAATCCGCCACAACGTGCGGTTTGTTCATTTCTGTTTCGTCCGAAGGCAATCGAGCCAGTACCAGCAATCAACGCGACGCCTACTCCTTTGTAGTTCGCTGCATATAATACCGCCATTGCATCATGTGTCACTATCACTTGCTTAGCCAAATGGAACTGCGCTGCCCAAGCAGTGATCAACGCTTGAGATGTTTCAGTACCAGACCCAGCTAGAGCCAAGCAAGCGGTATCAATTTCACATTGTTCGACAGCGAGACCGGCATCCTCTTTGGCCGCATCGACCGCATACTGTATATTCGCAAGTGCCTCTGTCGAATCGTCCGTTTGCACATTGGCTGGCCCCGCTAGGCCCTTACCGATTACTTTAAAAGTAGCGGTCGTAGTAACGAGTGCTATCCAAGCACGAGTCTTGGTTCCCCCGCCATCGACACCCAAAATTATCCGCTGTGGATTCTCCGTCACTCGTCTGTCTCCAACGCCGCTCGCAGGTGATTGTCCGCTCGGTTCAATCGCTGCCGAGCAACATCAGCCGACACATCACATTTCGCCGCAACAATTGCGGTTTTCAACTCACCTGCACAACGATCCAGAACTGCCTGTGCCTCGTGACGCTGCAGTCCGCTAAACTCCATGACAATATTACATGATCGAATCGCCAGTTTTTCATTGGTAGCACTTAAATCTACCATTAAGTTGCCATATGTTTTTCCCAGACGAACCATAGCCCCGGTTGTCAACATGTTCAACACCATCTTCGTTGCGGTTCCCGCCTTGAGCCGCGTCGAGCCACTCACCACTTCGGGACCAACGACCGGCACGATCATTAAATCTGCGGCATCCGCCAGCGGCGAATCTTGATTACAGCAAAAGCCAATTGCAAATGCTCCAAGCGATCGCGCAAATTCTAGCCCACCAATGACATACGGAGTCCTCCCGCTCGTTGCAATTCCCACGACAACGTCCTGATCCGTCAATTCAATCTCGCGTAAATCCTGTGCCCCCTGCTCTGGATAGTCTTCGGCGCCTTCGATGGCACGTGTTAGCGCGTCATACCCACCGGCAACCAAACCAACGACCCATTCTGGTGGCGTGCTAAACGTCGGCGGACATTCACTTGCATCGAGTACACCTAATCGGCCAGATGTACCTGCACCCATATATATCAAACGCCCGCCGATTTTTAATTGCCTCGTAATCACATCAATCGCAGCAGCAATTGAAGTCGCTTCCAACTCCACGGCATCCGCAATGGTGCGATCTTCATCCACCATTAACTGAACAATTTCCAGTGGCGATAATTCGTCAATACCCGTGGACGCCGTATTACGTGATTCGGTCGTCAGTTGTCGAATCTGGTTTTTTGAGGGGTCTTGTTGTGCGGTCATGAACCATCCAAAATGGCAAACATATCATCGACTTACTGTAAACGTCGTACATACAAGTATAGTAGGATTACAGGCGTAAACCAGCACTGCTCCATTCTCACGTTTTCGGTAATTAACAAATTTGAACCTCGCCATTGGAAATATCGATCTCGGCATCATCGCAGCCTACACCATCGCTGTGATGTTATTTGGGCTGTGGATTGGACGACACCAGAAAGACGTCTCCAGTTACTTACTTGGTGACCGCAATCTACCGTGGTGGGCTATTTTAGGTTCGATCGTTGCCACAGAAACGAGCACCGTTACATTTCTCAGTGTCCCTGGAATTGCATATGCGGTCGATGGGGATTTACGATTTCTACAGCTTGCCATTGGCTTTCTATGTGGCCGCTTCCTAGTTGCCTACATCTTGATTCCACAGTTTTTTAAAGGCCAAATATTCAGCGCTTATGAAATACTCGACAAGCGATTTGGGGGAGCAACCAAGCAAACTGCATCGGTAGTATTCTTAGTGACACGTAACCTCGGCGATGGACTACGTTTATTCTTAACGGGCATTGTACTTGAGAAAGTCTGCGGCTTCGATCTAGCCACTTCGATCGCCCTGATTGGTAGCGCAACTATTATCTACACCTTCTTTGGTGGAATGAAAGCGGTCGTATGGAATGATTGCATCCAGTTTGTCGTCTATATCGGCGGCGGCATTACAGCTGGGATCATCATGGTGCAGTTATTACCTGGCGGCTGGAGCGAGATGGTAGCTTTTGCTCAGACGAACAACAAGTTACAGATGTTTGATTTTAGTTGGGACGTCACCCAAACCTTTACCTTTTGGGCTGGCTTGATTGGTGGAACAGTACTATCGCTAGGAACACACGGAACCGACCAGATGATGGTACAGCGGTATTTAAGCGGTCGCGGGATTCGTGATGCGCAGCGCGCCGTGATAGCCAGCGGCTTTGTTATTTTCGCTCAGTTCACACTTTTTCTATTTCTCGGCATTGGCTTGGCCGCGTTCTATTCACAACTCACTCCTGCACAGTCCTTTGAACGACCCGATGAGGTATTTGCAACGTTCATCATTCAGCAAATGCCCATAGGACTAATCGGTATTACACTCGCCGCCGTATTCTCTGCCGCTATGTCTACACTGTCGAGCTCACTCAGCGCGTCCGCTTCGGCAGTCGTAAATGATTTATACTTACCCGCTCAAAACACCAAACCGACTGATAAGCAGCTTCTACAAGTCAGCCGCTGGACAACGGTCGCGTTTGGCTTACTGCAGATTTGTCTCGGCATTGCCGCTAGCTATGTCTCGCGCAGTGTCGTGGGAGATGCTCTAGCCATTGCTGGATTTGCGGCGGGAATTCTCTTAGGCATTTTCGGGCTGGGCGTTTACACAAAGCGAGTCACTCAAATCCACGCTCTCATTGGCTTGCTGGCGGGCGTAGTATGTTTGACCTATGTAAAATTCGCAACCGCTGTCGCTTGGCCTTGGTTTGCGATTATCGGTGCTATGATTACCTTCACAACAGGCCTACTCGCAAGCTATCTGATTAAATCAACAAACTCATCAAAACCAAATTCCAGTCGTCGAAACAAACCAACGAACTTGACCGTCAATCGCAAATAAACCGGATTCATAACTATGAACTCTCGCTATTCAGCAAGTCGTCATCCGCTGCCTGTCCTAGTTACACTGTCAGCAATACTGAACCTCTTTCTCACTGCAACGCTGTCAGCCGCAGTCCCTGCTGTTCCCACAGCAGCGCCTGCTGAGGTGGGAATGAGTGCGACCCGTTTGTCCAAAATCGACGTGGCAGTTGCGGAAGGCTTACGCCGCGAATGGATGCCCGGTTGCGTTGTCATGGTCGGCCATCAAGGCAAAATTGTGTTTCACAAAGCTTATGGCAATAAGCAAGTGCAACCAGAAACGATTGCTATGACAACGGACACCGTCTTTGACATGGCGTCCATTACCAAGCCAATTGCTACGGCAACAAGCGTGATGAAATTGGTTGAGCTTGGAAAAATCGATGTCGACCAGACTGTCGCTCATTACATCCCAGAGTTTGCTGCCAACGGGAAAGACGAAATTACCGTTCGGCAACTGTTGATTCATCAAGGTGGATTGTTGCCCGATAATGCGTTAAGCGACTATAACGACGGCGTGGCCAAAGCCTTTGAACGAATCTACGCATTAGGGACTCGCGTCGAGCCCGGTACGACATTTATGTACACCGACGTGGGGTTTATTGTATTGGCGAAATTGGTCGAGCGAGTTTCAGGAAAGAACGTACATCAATTCTCGCAAGAGTTCTTGTTTAAACCGTTGGGAATGCAGGAAACGGGTTACAACCCCCCGGCAGCTCTACGAAAACGGGCGGCGACAACCCAGCAACGAGAGGGCCGTTGGATGCGCGGCGAAGTTCATGACCCGCGAGCGTATCGACTGGATGGAATCGCCGGACACGCTGGTTTGTTTTCTACCAGCAGCGACCTCGCTCGCTTTGCGCAAATGCTACTCGGCCAAGGCACTTATCAAGATAACCAAATACTCGCAGCAGAAACGGTAGCCTTGATGACGAAACCTAATAAAGTGTCCAGCGGATTACGTGGTCTCGGTTGGGATATCCGGACTGGTTACTCATATAACCGCGGAGACTTGCTGACCGATCAAGCTTTTGGACACGGTGGATTTACGGGAACGACGTTTTGGGTAGATCCAGGCCAAGAACTGTTCGTTATATTCCTCAGTAACCGCGTCCACCCCGATGGATCGGGATCCGTAAACCGACTGGCTGGTCGAATTGCAACAATTGCAACAGCGGCGATCTCGACAGATAAGGAAATAGGCCCAGCAATGCAAGTCGGTGATACTCTGAGTGGACTGGATGTACTGCAACGCGATCAGTACCGACATCTCCAAGGAAAACGTATTGGCTTGATCACTAATCACACAGGGATTAACCGTGACGGAGTGAATATTGTCGAGCTTTTCAACACAGCGGCCAATGTCGACTTGGTCGCACTTTTTAGTCCGGAGCATGGATTTGAAGGGAAGCTGGATGTCGCCAAAATCAAAGATGCACAAGACGCTAAATCTGGATTACAGATTTACAGCTTATACGGCAAGACACGCAAACCTACTGCTGAAATGCTAGCCGATATCGATTTGCTCGTATTTGACATCCAAGATATTGGGACTCGCTTTTACACATACATTTCGACGATGGGTAATGCAATGCAAGCGGCTGCCGATCACGACATCGACTTCATGGTTTTGGATCGACCCAACCCAATCAACGGGTCGCATGTACAAGGTCCGGTGCTTGATAAAGGTAGCGAGTCGTTTGTCGGTTTCCATCCCGTTGCAGTCCGTCATGGTATGACCGCTGGGGAACTCGCAAATATGTTCAACGTCGAGTTAGACCTGAAACTTGACCTACAGATTATCAAACTAGCAGGATGGCATCGCAGTAATTTCTTTGATGCCACGGGGCTGCCGTGGGTGAATCCATCACCAAACATGCGGAACCTGAATCAAGCATTGCTATATCCTGGAATTGGATTGCTCGAAACCACCAATCTATCCGTGGGGCGCGGTACAGACACTCCGTTTGAACAAATTGGAGCCCCGTATATTCAAGGTCGAGAATTGGCCAACGCGATGAATGCTCGTAAACTCAACGGGATTCGCTTTGTTCCAATTCAATTTACACCGGAATCCAGTAAATTCAGCGGTCAGGTTTGTGGTGGCTTGAGTTTAGTGATCACCGATCGAGATGTCTTCGACCCCTTAGCGACCGGCTTGGAATTAGCCGTAGCATTACGGACACTGTATAGAGAACAATGGGAAACAAAATCTTTAAATCGTCTATTAAGTCATCAACAGACGTACGACTCCATTAAGGCTGGGGCATCCGTACGAGACATTCGGTCAGCGTATAATAATGGACTACAAGCTTTTCGGCAAAGACGCAAGGCATTTCTTTTGTATTAAGAACCGTAGCCCTGACCTCTTCCACTCAATCCAGTTAAGCAAAGCTGCAATGCAAACGAATCCCTATCTAGCTCCTACAGCAAACCTTGATACCGGTGATCGCTGGTCATGGGATCTTAAAAATCTCTGGCAAATCGCACTCTATCAAAAATGCCTGATGATTGTTCAATTCATCTTGTTCGCAATTATCTTGTTTGTCGTGTTTTACGTACAAATCATCGGCACCTTGTTACGGCTTCCGATTGAAACAGACGGCTATTGGTTTTGGGGGATCATCATTGCTGCGGGAGTTAGCCTGTTGCTGGTTACCATTTGTATCACGCTGCTCTGTAGCAAATGCTGGAATTTAGCGATCGGTGCAGGGGCTTTTGCGGGCATGTTAATTCCAGGTGCAAATCTGATTTTAATGCTAGTTATCAATTCTCTCATTACCAAACGATTAAGAAACTACAACGTTCGTGTTGGACTGTTCGGTGCCAACATGAATGATATTCGCATTCAACAGCAAGAAGACATCGAGAATTCGGTTTCGTACGAACCCGCCAGCCACCAAAAGTAAAACAAACCTACGGTTCGAATTAATTCATGGTGCCCAACTTCAGTACTTCGTTGGCGACTTACATAGATGTGAAACCAAGTCCAAACAGGTCGCAAAAAAAGAGCCTGCTTTAAAAACAGGGCTCTGTGGTGGTTTTAGGCTTTATTTCAATTAAGAAAAGCGGCTTAGCTATGATAAATTTTCACGCCTTCGAGACGTTCTTCTAACGCTTTTGCTGCATCTTCCTTAATCTTAGTATGCATAATCCAAACCTCTTTCAAACTCGGTAAATTCCGAATCTGATCCAAGGCATCATCTTTATGTTGGTCATAAAAGATAATCCGAAAAACCCGATCAAATTGATTCATCATTAATCTCGCGCCAATATCCTGCAGAGCAGCAAGTGCATCGGGATGATCCGGTCCCATATCGACTTCCGGTTCTTCTTCCGGCTCTTCTGGCTTTTCTTCGTCGGCTGATTGTTCATCATCCTCATATTGTTCATCATCCTCATCATCATCCTCATCGCCCTCATCGGCATCTCTTGATCGATCGTCGTCTGCATCCGAATCTCGTCCACGAGAATCGTCATTTCGACGCCCTCGTCCACGGGACCGCCGGCCCTTGTTGCTGGAACGATCATCGTCGTCATCGTCGTCATCATCATCGTCGTCCTCACCATCTGAGGCCTCGTCATCTATGTCCGTGTCACCGTCGTGTGACTCATCATCGTCATCATCGTCATCATCTACTTCAACTTCAATGTACTCGTACTCCACGTCGTCATCGAGTTCTTCATCTTCATCAACTTCAACGTATTCGTATTCATATTCATCATCGTCATCATCATCGTCGTCTGAAGCATCATCGTCGCTTGAAGTATCATCGTCGCCTGAAGCATCATCGTCGTCTGAAGCATCATCGTCGTCTGAAGCATCATCGTCGTCTGAAGCATCATCGTCGTCTGACGCATCATCGTCGTCTGAAGCATCATCGTCGTCTGAAGCATCATCGTCGTCTGAAGCATCATCGTCGTCTGAAGCATCTGAATCGTCGACATCTTCGTAGTCATCGGAATCATCTGAATCCAAATCGTCATCATCATCCGCTTGATCGTCATCATCATCCGCTTGATCGTCATCATCATCCGCTTGATCGTCATCATCATGGTCGTCATCGACATCCGATTCTTGATCGTCATCGTCAACTTCTTCCCATTGTTCATCTACAAATGAATCGTCATCTTCAGGTCGCTGAACCATTAATCGCTCCAAGCTGTATATCGCTTTTACTTTATTTAGGGGCTTGCACGTTTTATTAGAGTTGCATGTAACAGAGATTCTCGTGCACATCCCAAGGTAACACAGACGCCGTCGCTCGTCACCACCGGAAAAAGCACTTCGCATTTTTTTTATTCTGTATCGAACATTATAGACCAATGCCCAGTTGTTCTAGTTCGATATTGACCAAGTCCGCTACGTTTTCGAAAATTGTTTCGCCAACAAACAGCGATCCAGAATTAGGATGCTGCGCGTACATTTCAGCTGACATATCCTCGATCGCCGTTGTCAGGACTAATTTCACACCGGCCGCTGTTTCCAACAACAAAGGACAGGTGACACGTGGCGCTTTTGCGGTTTGCCATTCAGCTTGAACCACGCCCGTTTCGATCGAAAACTGCCGGGCAACGCCGTATTGAGCGGCCGCTGGATTATAAAACGCCACGATCAAACTTTTGCCATCAGGCGTAGCGACCATGCCATCAGGAAATATCTCTCCGTCAGTGAAATCTAAAACAACCTCAGCTTCGCTCAACGTCCCTTGGTTGGTATCAAGCTCATATCGAACAACTTGCTGCGTCGGCGTATCAATATCAAACAAGCTCCAATTCTTGCCACTACGAGTTATCACTTTACCGTTTGAGCACAATTGGTCGTCCCGCAATTGACACAGTTGCCTATCCGAGAATTTCCAAAAATAGAGCCCCGCCTTGTTTGTCGCAAATTCGAGATCCTTGGAGCCAAAAACAATCCCCTCAGCAAATGCGATCGCATCATTAATCAGTGTATTCTCCACTCCAACATCGATATCATCAGTGAGCACCGTTACATCACCGCTGGTGATATCCACCAGTTCAATGTGCTTATCCACTCCAACGATAAATTTCTGCGTATCATCTGTCGGGAAAGCAAATCCGGGGCGTCCCCGCAGCGGATAGTTGTTGTTCGTTAGGGTCGCGCAATCAAACACATTGAGTGATCCAAGCACACTGTCGGCAGCATGTTGAATGGCAACCCAACTGAACCGGTCAACTTCGAGCGCCATCGGACCCTCTGGTAAAAACAACAGGCGGGTGTCATCCGATTGAAATAATATCTCTGTCGTATATGTATTCAAACTAGCAATTCCTCAAGTACTGAGTATAGAAGGTAAACCGTCAAGCCTATATCATCGTTATCATCATCACATCAAAAACAGATTTAACCCAGTAATGGTTGCACAACATTACCCGCAATATCCGTCAGACGATGATGTCTTCCTTGGTATTTGAACGTCAATCGCGTGTGATTGATTCCAAGACAATGCAACAGGGTCGCATTAAAATCGTGAATATGAATGGGGTCTTCTTCGATGTTATAGCTATAATCATCGGTCCGCCCAACCACTTTGCCAGCAGCCAACCCTCCACCCGCCATCCAAATCGAAAAACAGCGTGGGTGGTGATCCCGACCGTAGTCTTCTTTAGTCAATCTCCCTTGACTATAGACAGTACGGCCAAATTCACCTGCCCAAATCACGATTGTATCTTTTAGCATCCCACGTTGTTTTAGATCTTTGATCAATGCAGCTGAAGGTTGATCAGTCGCTGCAGCCTGCTCGCGAATGCTCTTCGGCAACAATGTATGATGATCCCATCCTCGATGGTACAACTGCACAAACCGAACCCCTCGTTCAGCCAATCTTCTCGCTAACAAGCAATTAGACGCATAGGACCCAGGCGTCGCAACTGTATCTCCATACTGTTTGAGCACGTGTTCTGGCTCGTCCGAAAAATCTGTCAACTCCGGCACTGAGGCTTGCATCCGAAATGCCATCTCATATTGCGCAATCCGAGTCACTATTTCAGGATCGCCCAGCTCATTGGCTCGAGCGTGATTCAACATTGCTAAATAGTCGAGCAGTTTGCGGCGGTCGCCACGCGTCACCCCTGGTGGATTAGATAAATATAATACTGGATCCCCAGTCCGGCGAAACTTAACACCTTGGTGACGCGACGGTAAGAATCCAGCCCCCCACAATCGATCATACAGTGGCTGCCCAGTGTCACCGCTTGTTAGCGCTACAAACGCCGGCAAATCCTCACTAACGCTTCCCAATCCATAGGACAACCATGCTCCGAAACTTGGTCGACCAGCTAATTGAGTCCCCGTTTGCATCAACGTGATTGCTGGGTCGTGATTGATTGCTTCCGTAAACATGGAACGCACAAATGTTACGTCATTTGCAATGCTTGCCGTATGCGGTAACAACTCACTGATCCAAGCGCCAGATTCGCCATATTGTTTGAAATCAAAAACCGAAGGTGCGATGGGGAAATGTTCTTGAGCGGCCGTCATGCCAGTCAAGCGTTGCCCATCGCGCACACTATCCGGTAAATCTTGTGTTGCCCATTGTTGCAATTTAGGCTTGTAGTCATACAAGTCAATTTGCGACGGGGCTCCCGACTGACACAAATAGATAACGCGTTTGGCAGTGGGAGGAAAATGGGGAACATCTGGCAATCCACCGATTCGCTGATCTACCGTAGCACCCCGCTTTGCCGCGGTGGATTCTTGACTCAACAATGCACTCAAGGCAACCGTGGCAATCGAAATTCCACTACCCTGCAAAAAATGACGCCGATTATGCAACCACGCGGACTGCTCGACCTGTGGATCAAGCCGCTGAGACGCTTGTTGTAATAAGGATTTACTCATAGACATCCGCTCTTCTACTCTCGATTAATGACTTCATCTAAATTCAAAATCAAATTCGCCACAATAGTAAACGCAGCCAATTCTTCGCTGCGGAATTCAGTGGATGCCACACTTTCACCAAATGCTATTAGCTTTTCGGCACTTTCAATATCGGTTTTATATTTTTTTCGACTAGCTGCAAGCATTTTTTGCAAGACCGTCAATTCATACTTGCTTGGATATCGCGCAGTCAATTGCCGCCAACCCCACCGTAATCGTTCCGCATCATCGACTGCCTCATATTGCAACATCTGTTGGGCCAAATTTCTGGCGGCTTCCACAAACGCCACTTCGTTCAACAACGCGAGGGCTTGCAGTGGAGTATTGGTACGTGACCGCTGCAGCACACAATATTCACGTGACGCCGCATCGAAAGTCACCATGGTCGGCGGCGGCACCGTACGTTTCCAAAACGTATACATGCTACGTCGATATAATTCCACGCCACTGCCTTGCACATAGACTTGACTGGCGATCTCTTTCCATAGTCCAATAGGTTGATAGGGACGAGCACTCGTTCCACCTATCCGCTGCACCAACAAACCACTGGCCTGCAGCGCTTGATCTCTAATCATCTCTGCCTGCAAACGCAGCCGCGGCGCCCGACTCAGCCAAACATTATCCACGTCGACATCCAGATGTTTGCGAGTCACCACTGAATCCTGTTGATACGTTGCACTTGTTAGAATCAAACGCAGCAATCGTTTAACGTTCCAACCGTTTTCACGAAAATCAGCGGCTAACCAATCTAACAACTCTGGATGTGTCGGCGCATCGCCTTGGACTCCTAAATTCTCCAGCGAAGCAACAATACCTCGGCCAAATAACTGCGCCCAAAATCGATTGACAATCACGCGGGCCGTTAACGGGTTGTTATCACTGACAATCCACTTCGCCAAATCAAGCCGTGATTGCATGTCATGTTTTTGTCCCGCAGCCAATGCAACAGGAATCCCCATTGAGACTTCTTCTCCGGGAGCATCATATTGGCCTCGTTTGAGCAAATACGTTTTCCGTCGTTGATTGTTTTCTTGCATCACCATCGACGTCGGAACCGTCGCTAGATGTAGACGTTGTCGATGTCGAGCAAGTTGCAAGTCGTGATACAATTGACCGCCTTCTCCCGCATCGACTTGATCAAGATAATAATGCAACAATTTAGCCTGTTGCTGCGGTGTCAGTTTCGCCAGCGTGGCCAACTGCTCCGGCGTCTCACGAACCGACAATATTTCAATTTCCAGGTGACTCAAATCTCGCACGTAAAAGGCGGTGTTGTCGATTTGTGCCTGCAGTAAGTTATCCGTTGCCTCACCACCAAATATCAAAGTCGGTTTTGTTTTGTAGGTACCTGTAAAGATATCTAGCAGCACTTCCACTTCTTGTTTAACACCATCGATATAGATCGCCATGCCGCGCGCCATTTGCGTACCGTCTGAAGTAAACGCAATATGATGCCATTTGTCCCCTTGCAGTGCTGATTTGGTTTTCATACGAACTGAGTCGTCTAGCCAGCGTGGACCAAAGTTCACTGCGACGCAGTTGTCCACCAATTTCCAGCTAAAACCTTGGGGACGTTGATCATCTGGGTTGAGCATGCTCATGATCGCGCCGGACTGGACCCCAGAAACTCTGATCCAAGTCGACAACGTAAGTTTTTGATGCCCCGGAAATTGAATCAAGGCACCACCGCCCAGTTGAAAAGTCTCATTTAAATCAAGCGCATCGCCAAACACACCAGATTTAAATTGTGGTTTGTCACCGACAATCATCTTGGTTTGCAACAATTCTTTATCAACCTCAGTCGTATTGATTACGTCGTAGTCTACCGCACGACCTTCCACTTGGAATTGCTGGGGAGTGATTGTTTTGTCCCAGTCAAATTGAATCAACAGATCCTGATTGATGATGGGCAAGCGTCCAGCGGACCTGTGAGGCCCCGCATCAATTTGCCGCATGCGTTTTATGATTTCAACAAGTTTATTTGTCATCTCGGCAGAGAGCTTAGCGACGTTAGATTCATGCTGATCCATTTCGGCTTGCATCGATTGCGTCGGCACTTTGAGCATCGGGAATGAATTCCCATATTTAATAACCCGCCCCCGCTCAGGAATGTTATTGAAGAACGCCATCACTTGATAAAACTCTTTTTGCGTAATTGGATCGTACTTATGTTCATGACAACGAGCGCAACCCATTGTTAATCCCAGCCACACCGTCGCGGTGGTATCGACTCGATCAACAGCGTATTCGACAAGGTATTCCTCAAACACAATTCCACCTTCAGAATTTGAACGGTGATTACGATTAAACCCAGTCGCCAATTTTTGTTCTGTGGTACCATCAGGAATCAAATCGCCAGCCAATTGCTCGACGGTGAAATCATAAAATGACTGGTCTTTGTTAAACGAATCGATCACCCAGTCTCGCCACCGCCACATATGACGCTCGCCATCGGTTTGGTAGCCATTGGTATCTGCATAACGTGCCACATCAAGCCAATGTAACGCTTGTCGCTCGCCGTAGCGCAAGTCATGCAACAAACGGTCGATAAGTTTTACGTATGCATCCGGCGCTGAATCCGCTAAGAACTCGTCGACCTGAGGCTGAGTCGGTGGTAGGCCAGTGAGATCCAGCGTCACGCGACGGATCAGCCGTTCTTTGGACGCGTTAGCGGAAGGTGCTAAACCGTGCTCATGCATTGCGGAAAGCGTGAACGAATCGATAGCATTTTCAATCCACGAGTCAGCTATGGGTAACGGCGATTTTTTAATCGGCGCGAATGCCCAATGTTGCTTCCAGTGGGCACCTTGTTGGATCCACTTGCGAATTAATTCGATCTGGTCCGGCGACAATTGCCTATCTGCGTCCACAGGCGGCATCCGTTGTTCAACATCGGGCGATAGAAGTCGCTGCAGCAGAACACTGTCACTCGGCTTACCAGGAATGACCAATGGCCCGCTACCATGATCTTTAAACACGTCACCCTGCAAGTCCAAACGAAAATCCGTTTCTCGCGTATGCTCATCGGGACCGTGACATTGATAACACGTGTCGGCTAGTATTGGTCGAATATCACGTGAGAAATCGATTACATCCGATTCCGTTGCTTGAGCAACGTGTACCAAACAGAGTAAACCAATCATTGTCAAAACACGATACATACGCGTATGTTGCCCCAACGTCTTTAAGAGATTTAATTATTGTCCTTGTATTACCCTATGGTAAAACATCTGCTACTCAACAGCAAATCAAATTCTGGGGGCACTCCATGGTTTAAAACAACGGAAATGAGAGGGACCCACAGTCCACGTTATTATATAAACAAATAGTCGTGGAGTTTACTCCGCCATCCGTAGCAGCGCATTGCATCATTCACTGTCTGACTGAAACTCGTAGGGTTCTAGTAACCAAGGACCACCCGAGTAGGATCGGGCGTCGGGCGTCGGGAACTTCTCATCAATCAATTGTTCCAATGCGTACTCGGTTCCATCCCGCAATGCTCCAAAGGGTTTTGTGCGTCGATGATATTTCCACAACGAATTAATTGTCTCCTCACCATTAGATCCCATCCGCGCCAAGCTAATGCACGCCATGCGTTTCACGAGATGATCCTCCGGCGGCATCGGCGCGTCGTCGTTAAGTCGCTCCAAAAGAGCTTTTTCAAGCTGCGGGTCACCATGGAGATCACCCTCATAGATAAGCCCGGCAGCCCAAATTGCAGACGCGCGAACACGATACCGGATTAACGCGTTCTTACGAATAAAACGGTACATCAACGGCATTGACTTCGCATATTTCATTTGTCCAAACATCTGGAACAAATGCGCTACCTGTTCATTGATGGCAAACATCGTGTCGTAGTCGAGCTTTTCGCTTTCGAAAGCGACTTTCAGACTTGTGCAATATTCCAAAATCGGAGCCAATGCATCCGTTACAGCCAATCGTCGCAGAGCCCAACCTGACGTGGCGATTACTTCGTTACGCTGACTTGTAAGTAATTTGACAATATCAACGGCGACCTGTTTTTGATCTAGCGCAACCGCAATATGCATCGCCTGTTCTTGCATTCTCCATTGGTCACTAACAATCGCAGCTTGCATCGCACCTATAACACTTGGAAACAATTCGTCGGTTTTGCTAGCAGTCAGTAACCACTCTCGAACCTGCACGCGTATCTGCGGATGAGGGTCATTTAAGAACGTTGCTAATTCATCAACATGGTCCGCAGCAATTAATTGGTTTAACGAATTCACATAGGCACCACGAACTTGAAAATGAAAATGATTCGTTGCTTGCTGCCCAAAACCAAGCACCGCTGCCGGATTCCATTTTGCCAACGCTGCAAATGCGATCGCCTGAACCGTTGCATTTTTGCTGTTCACTAATTTCGTAATCACGGCTAAGCAGCGATCACGATTCTGCTCACTTGGCGTCGGTGACGCGAGCAAAGCAGCAATCAAATGATCAGCCACTCTATCTGTCGCAGCTAGTTGTTCAGCAATTTCCAATTCTGGTTGTGCAAGTGTTCCGGCGACGCTATGAGCGGCCGCAATTCGCAAGACAGCATTTTGCTCAGTATTTTCGGCAATGGCTACCAACGACTGACGATCTGCGTCATTACCAATTTCCCCTAGCCCAGCAATGGCCAAGCGGAATAATGACGCGGACTTTTGTTCCTTACGTTGGAATTCAACAATCCTCGTTCGCCAAACTTCAACAGCACCTACCGTCTCCCACTCAGCAAAAGCAGGCTCTACGATTGCCGACAATTCAAAATCACCTGCTTTAACCAACTTCAGCAAAATCTCACCTGCTTGTTTCGCATTCAACTGGACAAGCGACATAGCTGCGGTGTGCCGTACTAGAGCACGATTATCTACATCCGTGACCAATGCGATTAACGGAGTGATCGTTACGTCGAGACCTACAACTCCCATCTCCGCCGCTTTGCCAATCGTCTTCGCTGCCACTAACTTGAGTTCCTGCTCGTCCGCTTCTAAGGCTTTGACCCAAGTCGGAATTAACTGCGCAGATATCTCTTGCACCAGTTGCTCGTCAACTAACGGAGGATTCGAGAACATGGGCCAATCGTCGGTAATGACGTCAATTTGAGCGACTGCTGTTTGGCAAACCAACAATATGCCAATCGTAGCAAAGATCAATTGTGATTTTAGAGTGCGGAACATTTTATATTACTTCAACAGTGTTAGGTTATAGGTGAAAACAACAGCAACTAGGCTACTGCGGTTTAGTAAGCGCGCGGACTCGGAAAAACAACAACGTCAAACATAACATTGAAATCGCACCGGTCATGATCCAATTAAACGATAAGACCAATGAGATTCGTGTGAGTCCAATAGCTTCTAGGGGTACACGGAATCCAGACCACAGGTCCTCAGTTGAACTACTCCAAACTTCACTCGGAGCAAGTCGCGTAAATTCAGCAGGGTCGAAGCCAGGCATATTCATGATTGTAAGTGCGGTTGCCAGCGGGTTAACAAGTAAAGCTGTTTCAACAACGTCGACACTAAACGGTGCCCCTTTACCCATCCAAAACAAAAACGTACCCGCAAAGATCATGGTGATCACCGAAAATGAAACGACCGTTGCAGTCGCAGTCACCCGAAACAGACTACTGATCAATGCACTGACTGATAAAACGAGGATGCAAGTCATCAACAAGCAAACACATACTTGCCAAATCTGAGTCGTCAAAGTGTTATCAATTGCTGCCAGTACGATATAGCCAGGCAATGATGCCAAAACAATTAAGCCAATCGTGACTGCCACGCTCAGAATTTTCCCCGTAATAATTCGGAAAGATGTGAGTGGTGTCATCTGCAATAATCGCCAGCTATCAGATTCCAATTCAGAACTGATCAATCCCGCAGCGAGGCTAGGTGTGATTAACACAACTAGGCTAACTTGCATCACAACCATGATGCCACCAATCGTTTCGACGCCCCACTGATGAGTGTACTGCGTTGTGACGTAGACCAATGCTAATGACAACAGCAAACAGGCAACCATCATCCGAACGATCCAATGTGCTCGTCCAAATCTACGACAACGGAACTCTTTAATCAGCACCGGATTAATATAGGCCGGAATATTCGGAGCGCGTTTTTTCGGATCCATCCCGAGAAAGAACACCATCCGGAGAGTTTGTGTCAGACCACTCATTTGATGTGTCAAGACTCCCTGACTTCGCGAGCGATCCAAGATTCGTTGATTTAGTCGGATCAATGGAATCGCCACAAACACAACCATCGATGAAAGTGAAAAAATGACATAGCGACTAATAGAATCAACGTTACTATCGAATCCTTGCGATCCAATATCACCATGGCCCAGCACATCCATCACCGCGGGAATTGGCGATATACACCGTATCCAACTCGCTAAATCCGCTAGCATGCCAGTTTCGGCTTGCAAAAACAGGTGTGGGCCAAGCACAATCACTGACATCAGCAACACAATACCGTATGTCATTTTAAGGGCGCCGTCGACTGAATTAGCAATACAGCTAATCATCAAACCCATCGTGGAATACTGTAGTGCTGCGAGAACTAAAATTCCATACAGCGGGAGGATTTGCCCGCCCATTGAAATTCCACCCATTACGTAACAAGCAATCAACGAGGGAATACTAAGAATCAATAATTGAAAAACAAAGATCATCACACCAGCGAGTTTGCCGAGGTAAATATCGATGGGCCGCATCGGGGAATTCAATAATAGTGCCAATGTGCCTTGGATGCGTTCACGAATAATGGAAGTAGCTGGGAACACGGGAACTAAGAAGATCATGGCCGTGAGAATCCCATAGGAAAACAACTTGAAGACCTGCATGGATTTAACACCACTGAGATCCGCATAAGTTTCAGCTGGCCACCGCAAGATCAGCAGCAAAGCGAACATCATCACCAACATAACCTGAATAGCTACGGCTTTTTTTGACCGCATCATTCCGATTAATTCGCGATGAATAATTGGGTTGTTGAACATTCGATTTTTCTTATGGTTGTTTAGGAGTTTGGCTTGTTGGGATTAAAATCAGAAGGTGTTGGAGTTAAAACTCACACCATTTTGGCTCTATCTTCTTTGGTGACGGTCAAGAATGCATCTTCTAAGTCAGTTTGCACTTCACGGAACTGAGAGATTGCAATTTTTTCGGTGATGAGCGTGGTCAGCAGAGCCTGCATTGAATCTTCAGTAACGTTGGCACGAAAGCGTATGAGTTGTTCAGTACGACTTCCAGCGATTTCAGCAAGCGTCAATTCGCGTTTTACAATTTCCTGAGCACGGTCTAAATCAGTGTCTCCATTGAGTTGAATTTCAACCATCCGCATTTGACCTAATTGTTCATTTATTTCCTTCATCGTTCCAAATGCGCGAAGTTTACCCGCACTGATAATCCCAATTTGATCACAAATTCTGGCCAGCTCTGGCAGGATATGACTCGTGACAATCAATGTTTTTCCCAGATCGGCAAGTCGCAATAATAAATCACGCATTTCAATTCGTGCTTCGGGGTCCAAACCATTTGCCGGTTCATCAAAAATTAACACTTCCGGATCATGCAGCAAGGTTCGAGCAATACCAACCCGCTGTTGCATACCGTGGCTTAGTGCCTCGACATAGCGATCTTGCATATACACCGCACGTGTGATTTCCAAAACTTCTTGGATGCGAGCTCTACGTTCTTTGCGAGGAATCTTAAAGGCGGCGCCAAAGAAATCGAGGTACTCGCGTACTCGCATATTACTGTAGCCACCAAATCGGTCCGGCATATAACCGACAAGTTTTTTGATGCGATGTGCTTCCGCCAGACAATCCACGCCTGCGATCATCGCTCGACCTTCCGTTGGTTTGGCGAGACCAACTAAGATCTTAATGGTCGTCGTTTTCCCGGCACCATTGGGTCCAATAAAACCCAATATACGTCCGCGTTCAACCGTCATCGACAAATTGTCAACGGCGGTAAACTCGCCAAATTTCTTGGTCAAGTTCTCAATAACAACAACCTTGTCTGGCGACGGAGTCGTTTCATTTTCAGCTTGGTCGTCTTGGTTAACTTGATCCGCTTGATCAACTTGCTCAGCCATCGTAATGCCTCACTCCACCTTGGGAATTTTAATTAATAAATAATTGATTTAAGTGTTCGATTTATAGTTTGTGTTTATGGATCCGAATTAAGGTCGTGCTAGGGTCTCGCCCTCAAGCGAAATATCCACATCACGAATAAACCACGAGTAATTGGTATCTCGCGCTCGCATCGCCTCACGTGTTTCACCTTCAATCGGATCAAGTCCAATATTGAAGCCTAAGTACAAGTAGCCGTGTTGGTCGACGTTCAAATAGGATACATCATCAAAAACAAACTCGATTGCTGCGTTGGGCGATTGTATCGTAGCAAGAATTTCCGGAATGATCCGACCTTCATCATCAAAGGACCCTCCCACGGAATTTACTGGTCGTCCCCCAGCTGAAATGTCCATCAAAACAGTCGCTTTGGTGATCTTCGCCGGCAACACGGAGGGGGGAACTTTCGTGCGAATCCAGAATTGGTGTTGTGAATTGTGCGGCTCACGTACCCACTTGCCCTTAACATTGTCATACGCAACGGACGCTCCAATACCATTGGCACTAACCACGTCGTATTGCTGGTAGATCGATGGTACGACGAACCGCGTTTCTGGTTTTGTGTTTTCAACATGTAACGGAATGGCTGTCAACGCTGATCCGATTTTGTTTTGTTCCCCCGGGAACGCAAAGCCAAGATCGAGCGGTGAACTCCAGACAAGTAATGTAAAGCGCGACGGGAAGGTAACCGTTTGGTTTTCATTTCGACTCAAAAGAGAATTAACGAACGCTAATCGCCGAATCGCTTCACCATCCATGACCGGCGTTGTAGCATCAATTTCGCTGTTAGATAGTTGCGTATTGAATACTCTGAGTTTGCCATCGACAAGTTCCACGCTACTACGCTCACCTAAAGGACTTACCAACATTGCATGATCAATATCCTTGAGCCCCGGCAATCGATAACTTCCAACCAGTCCTGCAGCGGTCAATGTTGCCGTTGCGACCATAGAATCTTCCAATCGCAGTGGTTTTTCAAACGGATAACTACGAACCGTTCCGCCAGGCATCGTCAATCCTTCCCAATGCCATTCGTCCATATCAGTCCAAACCATGCGAATATTAGTACCTATCAATTCTGACATATCAGGCCAGAAGACTCCGCCGCCAGTCACTGCGATATCATCAGCTACCGATTCCTTGTTATAAACAGCTCCGATCCCCCGTATCACAATATCTCGTGATCCATGCTCCGCATTTATAAACTGTACCGAGCCGACAAGATTCTCCAGACTACTCCGTTTGGCTGCACCAACAGCATATAGATAACTCGAAAGCACAATCACAATTACTGGGGCACCGGCAAGAATCAACTCTAAGCGACCTTTGCGATGAAGAAAGAATCCCATGGCAATAATAGCACCACAAAATACTGCGAACACCGCGATGATGTGTCCCCGCGAGACAATTTGAAAACCAATTTTCTCTTTCAGAAAAGAATCAATATCTTTTACTTTCGAGGTCGCTGTGTATTGAGCTAAGCGTTTGTTTTTGTCTGCTACGGTTTGCAGGTCATCACTATTTTTAACAACCATCGAATTCTTTTCCGTAGCGGTTACCGCAAAATCTGTTAGAGCTTTTTCAGACGGAGTGTAGAAACGGTTCATTAAGTCTTCCAATGGTTCCAGCGCCAGCAGGTCTCTGGAAATCGCTGGATGCGTGCGATTCCGTACCCAAGCTTCACTGCTTAGTGTCGTGAACAGAATTTCTCCGTTACCATACTTCATCCAAAAGGCTGCCGGGATATCATCAACTTCATGTGTAATCTCAACTCCATCAACCATCACGTTGATCATGCGGACGGGAATATCATAATTGTTTTGAGATCCAACCAATCGTTGACCGCGTGTAATTGAAGTGACTACGACAGTGGTGAGCTCGCGAGTTTCTAGTTCGACTAAATTCAACGAATCACCGAGCAAGCGTCGAGCGAACGCTGTGCCGGTTCGGTCAAGCATGATCCAAGCACGCCCGCCGCCCATGATCCAACTTCGAATCGAATTGGTTAGTGAAACATCTTCGGAATATCGACCATCAGCAATAACGAGTTGATCAAGGCTATCTAACGACAATGAACTGGGAGCGATACCTGATAGTTTAGGCGTAAACATAACCGTGCCAAGCTTTTTAGCCTGCCTAATAGATGTGAGCATTCGCAATGTAATACTACTTATGTCCTCGACATCAACGCCGCGCTTGGCAAGATAATCTCGCATTTCTATCGTCGCGGATTCATCCTCTGGAATGTAACCCATCGCTGGCTTGTTGAACTCGGTATTAATCTGAGCGGCAGCGTGCACTTTTTGCAACGGACTTACGACCATCACCTCAGTTCCACCCTCCTGACGAGAAATAATGCTGCGCAACATCAAGCGGCCAAACCGCAAGCGTTCATTTTCCGGTTTATGATCCGGTACTCGAATTGGGTACCACACAATGCGACGAGTCATCGAGGGTACGATGAACGTCCGGGTAAACTGCACAGCATTGTCTGCAGGGTTGTCAGTTTCCCAATTCGCCTTAATCGACATCGTTTGTTCACGATCCGTAGGGTTCCAAACCTCAGCCGACAAAATCCCCCATCGACTTGGAACAAACGAGCCAAACCCAGACGTCACACCTATGCGTTGAACAACAGGCTCGGTGAGTGGCTTGCGAGGGGGCTTTTTTTCTCGGACTGTTGTCTCAGTTTCCGCTTGCTCCGCTGCCGCTGCTTGACCTTCTTGCGCGACGGAAACGTTGCTTGCTAAGCAAAAACTGCAGGCCCACACTACGATTAACCAGCGCCTTGATATTTGGAAGGATCGTAAATTCATGGATTCGTCAGTTCGGTTTGAGAAATGGGTGGAAAAGCGTGTGTTGGGTTCTACGAGCGTTGGATAGTTGAGGGTTTATTGCGTGAGGATCAAGTTAGGCAGTTTTTCTTGGATCAGCATTTTGCCGGTATCTCCGAGACTTGTGCAAAACTCGACATTCAGGGCTTCCAAGTTTGTCAGAGTTAACAGCTGCTCGACGCCGTCATCAGTGATTTGAGTTGAGCGGAGATTGAGATTTTTAAGGGTCGATAGCTTGCCAACTTGGATTAACCCCTCATCACCGACGTGGGTTTGGTCCAAATTTAGTATTGTGAGATTTGTTAAACTCGTCAGATGAATTAAACCTGCGTCGGTGACTTGAGTCGCCCACAAATTTAAGTCTTGGATGCTGGTGAGCTTCGATAAATCAGCCAGTCCCGCATCACCGACTTGAGTTTCACTCAGGTCGAGCCGTTTCAATGCTGTCATATTCGCCAAGGCAGCCATGGCTGGTGAACCGACAAGCGTTCCGCGTACCTTGAGGTACTGCAATTTATGTAGTCCAGCAATATGCTGCATTCCGGCGCTCGTGATGCCGGTTTGATACATCTCTAGGTTTTGCAAGTTTCTGAGTTTGCCAATCGATACCATGCCTGCATCGCCGACCTTAGTGTCATCTAAGCCCAAATGCACTAGTTTGGTAAGACCAACAAGATCAGCCACACCTTGGTCAGTAATTTGCGAACCCCAGACACGTAAGAACTTCAAGTCTTTAACACCTGCTAGATGGGCAAGTCCCACATCAGAAACGTTAATGCATTCTTTGAGATCTAGTACAATAATATCCGTGCGACCTTTGACGAGTGCTAAACCTGCATCGGATATCTTACAACGAACCATCTTGAATCGTCGCAATTTTGGGAGTTCTAACAAATGGCCAAAACCTGCGTCGGTGATATCGGTACGTTGGAGATTTATTTCTTCTAAGGACTTCACAGCCTTGAGGGTCAACATGCCTGCATCAGAAACTCGCGTTTCACCTAAATCGAGGATTTTGAGATATTTTAGGTCCTTGAGGTGCACTAGATCATCGTCAGAGACGCTAGCACCGTTGAGTACTAATCGCTCTACGTAGGGAACGCCGGACAACACGCTCAAATCGACACTTTCCCCAAACGCGCCGCCAAAATCTACAAAGTTAACAATGCCATCGTCCGCTTTGAAAACTTCGCCATACATGTCTTCGATTTTTGTGATCGCTGCGGCGTTGTCTGCCGGCCGTGGTTCAGTGGGAACAGGTTGATTTACGTTTGGCGGATCACCTGTTGCCACATTAGAGGTTTCTGTTGAATCGTCAGTACAACCGCAAGCCAATAAAATTGGTAAGATCGCCAAGAGGAACAATGATGAATGCTTAGATGCTAGTGTTGATTGTGAAAACATTCGAGCCATTTCAGTTTCTTCGTGATGAATGAGAGATTCGTTAATTAAATCAATAGGGTTAGTACGAGATTCGAGGCGCAAGAGTTTATCATAATCACGAACAATGGTAGATTCAATGAGAAGAACGTGTGTGATACCTATATATATGAATGCGTCTTAAAGCTCTAGGGGTTGCAACGGTTGATGGGAACATTGATACTTGCGGACAGGTGGAGACAAGTAGTTAACAAGTGAATATCGGGATCGTCTTAGCTTTGATTGCCACCGCGCTGTTAGTCGCTGCGCTGCCACGGATCCGCGGGACTACGCTGATATCACCATGGTGCTGGCTAGTGACGGCGATTTGGGCAATTGCCGTGGTTCATCTAATCCCAATTGAAGGACTTACCGCGCCGGATCGTCGTTGGCATGAGGCTATTCAATACAGCGCACATTCATTAATCTTCTGCCCTTTTATGTCTTTATTGGGCGCTCGACGTCCACAAAACCGAATGTGGGAGATGGTTGTAATCACGCTTTGGCTCATTCTGGTTTTGCCTGCACTCGAAGCAGTCATTGTCACCCGCCAAAATTATGACACACAGGGAATCCGAGCTTGGTTTATGATGATTCTTATATTCGTGTCGAGCATGAATATTATTCTAGGTCGATTTTGGATCTGTGGATTCCTCATAGGTTGTGCTCAATTTGCCTTGGTCAACGCGCATTTACCAAGTTGGTTACAAATCCAATCCACGGCAATGGTACCTTGGGGATTGGGTTTCGCAATTGCAGCACTCCTTGCCATGTTTGCTTTGCGTAAACCAGATCGAAGTAAGATGCGAGTGGAAAATCAGGTTTGGCTCGATTACCGCGACATGTTTGGTGGCATGTGGGCATTGCGAATACGAGAACGCATCAACGCAACCGCGAAGATGAACGATTGGGATCTGCGACTAGAGTGGGATGGATTTACCGCGGCGGACGGCACACCTCTGCCGGATACATTACCGGCGGATACCCAACGTATCCTCCATCTCAACTTCTGGAACTTGATGCGCAAATTCGTTAGCCAATCCTGGATCGACCAACGACTCAAATCGTAAGGCAGTGTGGATCGTAGCTGCTGCCCACGTTAAATTAGGAAACCAAAGCCAGTCTGTCGGCGCAACCCCTACTGTTGCAATTTTCTGAGCTGGTCTTTTTGCTGAGGTGACAATACGTTGTAGATCATTTTGTCGCGGTGCAAAACTAACTTTTTTAGATGCGCTTCGTATTTACGGATTTCCTGTTCGTACCGCCATTGCAACAAATAGATATATTGTCGTTGTTGATCGTTTACGACTTTAGAATAATACGTCGGCAACCGACCCTTGAATTTTTTCTGTGCCGGCGTTTCAACTGACGGTGCTGACTGGAGGACCTCCTCCACCGCTTGACGCTTGCTGCCTAAATCAATCGAACGCTGCTCAACGACTTGGCCCTTAGTCACTTGAATCGCTGGCCGCTGTCCGAAAGTAATCCCGGTCGCGCCGATCGCCGCAACCACGACAAACAACACCACGCCACTAAACCCACAGTCAATCCACCAATTTCGATCTTGTAAAACACGCATAACCAGTCACTCGCTTTCTCGAAAGTAAAAAAGATGCCTCTACAACTTAAGAGAACGAACAGTGTAAATTTCCGGAATGAAATCAAAAAAAAGAGCCAAATGTCATCACTGCTGACATTTGGCTCATTAGCGTCACGGCTGTGACATCGATTTTTCGCGGGGGTTACGCAAAGGCTTGTTTAATTGGCGTACCGTTACGGACAATAGTGATTGGTCGACCCGTGCCGCTTTCATATTCCTTAGTATGGTCAATTCCCATTGCTTGATAAAAAGTAGCAGCGACATCGTCGGGAGAAATGCCTGCATCAGCCGGTGCGGTTGCTTTCGCATCACTTTTGCCGATGACTTGACCGCCTTGAATTCCACCTCCAGCGAGCAACATGAACATACAGCGTGGATAGTGATCACGGCCGCCTTCAGCGGTTCTAGTATTTATTTTTGGCGTTCGACCAAACTCACCCGTCACATATACGACAGTCGACTCGAGCAAGCCCTTTTCCGCTAAGCCTGTAAATAATGCTGCTAAGCCTTCATCAAATGCTGGTAGCTGTCGAGTTTTCAACGTTGTAAAATTATCACGATGCGTATCCCAACCACCGTAGGAGACAGTCACGAATCTCACACCAGCTCCCACCAAACGTGTTGCTAGCAAACAACTCATTCCAAACGGCGTCGTGCCAAACTTCTTGGCATAAGACTCAGGTTCGCGATTAATGTCAAATGCTTCTCTCGCTGCCTTGGAAGTAATCATCGCTCGCGCCTGCTTGTCAAACTTATTCATGCCTTTGAGCAGTTGATTGTTCTGCTCTGCTTTCTTAAACACCGTATCCAAATCGGACAACAGGTTTTGTCGCTTCGTGACTTCACTAACAGTCAACCCATTACCCAGTGTCACTCCTCGAACCGAAAACGGTTGTCCCGGGCGTGGTGTCGCGCCTGTATTAAGTGGTGCATATTGAACACCCAAAAACCCTGCTCGTTGTGTGCTGCGAGGAATTGCCACAAACGGTGGCACATCTTCGGTTTTGGATGATTGCGTTAGTTCCTTGGTTACCACGGCGCCATAGCCAGGATATTCCAGTGCGGCGACTGGCCGATTTCCCGTATTCACATACTCGCTGCCCAAACGGTGAGCGGCCAACGTGTGACTAACACCCCGTAAAACCGCATACTTATCCGCACATTGCGCTAACTTGGGAAGATGCTCACTAATCTCAATTCCGGCCACATTAGTTTTTATTGGATTAAAAGTCCCGCGAAATTCGACCGGTGCATCAGGCTTCAAATCAAAGGTGTCCATATGTGAAGGACCACCAGGCAAGTTCACAAAGATCGCATTTTTGCCTTGAGCTGCGGCAAGTTCACCGGCTTGAGCCATGCTTAAATAGCCCGCCAAATTCACGCCTGCAAATCCGGCTGCACCAATCTGTAAAAAATCGCGTCGGCGTACACCGTCACATGTCCTGTGAATAGTCATATTTTTTCCTAATGGTTAACAACAAATTCTTTTGTATTCACTAATGCCCACAACACTCCGCGGACGCCATTAATCGTATCTTCCGATTCATTAATATACTTAATACACTTCGCCAATTCCTGCTCACTCGGATACCGACTGAGTGTTCGCAAATACGCCTGTTTGACGATTTCATCTGCACCAGGCACCTGCCGCGCGACCTTGTCATCATTTGAGTTATCATCAGCACGATCCTCCGCGACAACATTCTCTTTCTCGGCTGAATTTGGTGGTCCAAATCGCTGCACGTACATTCGGCGTCGATCTTGCAATGATTTAACCAATGCAGCGGCATTGCCTTGTTTTCGATAATACGCAATCCGTTTCTCTAGACTCTGCATCAATTGTTCATAGTTTGCTGGCGGCTTCCTGGGTGTTGAATTTGAGCTATTACTTACGCGACCAACTCCTGTAAAGGCCCACTTGTTTTCCTGCGAAACTTGATACAACCACCCTGTATTTCGACGATCCAGTAAACGATAGATATCTTGATCGTTCTGCAAATAGACCGTCTGCAACAAAGTAGGGTCCCCGCTGCGATCACATTCACAACTACTTTCACGAGTCGAACGGCCAAACACCATCAAACCAAATGTACTTGGATTATTACCTTGCAAGAACCGTTCGCTGGATGAAGCGATTGAAATCGCCCGTCCCTTCATCTCCGCATGTAACCGCTGAGCTTCTTGGTCAGAAGCTGTTGCCATCGCAATTGCATCGACCGTTACTTCGGCCGGCAATCGCCGTGGAACTTGATGACTAAAGTTACGATCATCACCTTGATTGGTTTCATTGGTTTGCCAACTCAATTGATACGTACGACTGTTGATTATTTCCCGCTGCAACCACTTAATATCAAAATCATGATCCAAGAATCCTTGTGTCAGGTAATCGAGCAGCGCTGCGTTGCTAGGTGGATTTGCCAAACTAAGATCGTCTGGCGGGTCGACAATGCCGACGTTAAAATAATTTGCCCACACTCGATTAACAAACGCTTTTGCAAAATAGGGATTCTCTTTCGAACGCAACCATTGCATCAGCGGTTCACGAACATCCTGATCTCGCTCGAACCGGACAACATCTCCTCCAAGAATAGAAGCTTCCGTCAATACGGCTCCACTGGAACGCCCATTCTCATCTACTTTGCGAGGGCCACGTGTATACAACATGGGAAACGGTACCGTCTCGCCCGCTCGTATTTTATTAGTTAACTCCCGCCGTAATTCCCCTCCGCGTAATTTACTTAAGCCTAAATCCTTCAGCATATTTTGATAAACCGCACGATCTGCTCCAACCGGCGTATTGCCGAAAACAACACCCGAGAAGAAACTCGAGAATTCTGCGAAATCCTGCTTGGACCACACATCAAATGGATGTTTGTGGCATTGAGCACATTGAATGCGGATTCCCATAAAAGCATAGGCAAAACTTATCGCTCGTTCAGGTGGATTCCGAAACTCACGTCGAGCCCAATAATATGGCATCGTTTCCATTTGGGAAATTTTTTGATCGCGATCAACACCATGCAATTCAGTCATGTCTTTACAGTAGTCAATGTAGGATTGATTTGGTTTTTTGGATGTCGCTAAAATGATGCCCGCAGCTAGTTCATCATAGGGCATGTTCTTGGCAAGCCGCTGCTCGATCCAACGATACCAAATCTCACCTGGTGCATTACGCACGGGAGACGTATTCACTAATTGTTGATCGTTGTTGCCTGTAAAGTCACATAATTTGGTTGCCCACCAAGCCGCATAGGCCGGCGTTTCTAACAACGCATCAATTTTATTAGATCGTTTATCGGCAGACGTGTCCGCCAAGAATTCCTCGACGGCTACGGCTGTTGGTAAGGTGCCTGTGAGATCGAGTGACAAACGTCGAAAAAATTCCGCATCCGTGGACAAGGCCGCTGGCACAATACCTAGTTTGCGAAGTTTTTCAACAACTAATTCGTCCACCCGCGTCGGCGTTTCAACTTTGGGATATCGGCGACCTGCAAGTTTACTGACGGGTCGTAATACCGGAATCGGGACAACAGCTTTGTCATAAGCGATCACCACATGCGTATCACCAGTGCCAATGCCGGCCGTAATTAAACCGTTTTCATCAACCGTTGCTATCACTTTGTCGTTGGTAGTAAACCGCACCAATGGAGTGACATCTTCTCGCGACCCATCTTGCCACACAGCAATCACGGTCAACTGTTCCGCTTCGCCTGTAGCTGAAAACTGAATTTCCGTGGGGCTGATTTCCAATCGCGTTAGCTTGGCAACGTTATCTCTATCAAAGATAGCACCACCTTGAATCCAATTGTGTAAAACGCGATATTCCCAACCAGCGGGATCAAATCGCTTACCGCCGCCATGGATATCCGCATCGGTCGGCATCGTTAACACTAAGCTAGCCTCAGAATCCGCTGTATCAATACGAGGGCTATCAGGATTATTTAATTCCTTGAAGTCCGCTGCAAAGTCGTAGCCAAACAACGACAAACGAAAATCACCTCGACCCTGAAAGGAACCATGGCAGGCGCGGCCATTACACCCTAAGCGACTCAAAAGAGGCACAACATGCTTTTGAAAATCAGGGACTTCATCAATGTCGGCATCAGCAAAGCGGCTTGGCAAGGGTGGAACTGTATCCACCGCTTCGACCGAGACTGCTATCAGGCTCATCCCCACCAACAAACCAACAAAAATCAATACGCGACTTTTCATGAACAACCTTCTTTGAAATAAAAGCTTCGTACTCCGACGAAATACTCTTTGAACCACTATTAATCTATCGACGTATAGCAGGAGTTCTCTTGAAACAACAAATATTACATATAACATCTATTTCCAATTTGGATATTATATCGTGCATTTTACAAGCCTTCCACTGCAAAGAGACCTGTACTACCCCGCATAATACGTAATAAGGCGAAACCAACGACGGTTTCAGCCATCAATGAGTGTACTTTAGTTAAACCCCATAAACGCCGACAAGTAGTGTAGGTTCTAAGCAAATAATCGCAGTCGATAAATCGACTGTCATCCACAATTAACACCACATAGGTACAAGCTTGTTCGGTCCAGTTTTCACTCGAGAAGCTATGACGTTGCCACGACGGTCGCGTCATTACGCGCTGCGGGCAATTTATGTCACCGCGCTGCTGATTCTGATGAGTACGTCATGGATGATTTTAGCGGGCACGCAAGTTATTCAGAGCCCCGGAGACCTCGCTCGATTCGGCGCAACGTTTTTCCAAATTCTCGCACCCCTGCAATTAGCACTACTCGTTTTCCTGTCAGCCTTTGGAGCTGCCAGTGCCGTCGCCCAAGAAAAAGATAAACGTACTTTCATCCTATTGCTACTCACTCAACTCACCAACCAACAACTGGTACTCGGTAAACTATTCGCTTCTCTGCTGACACCACTGATCATGGTCCTAGCATCCATTCCCGTGCTGCTAGCGGTCCAATTATTTGGTGGTGTTTCGAACGACCAAGTTGCGCGAATCCTCCTCATCACATTCGCCGCCACTCTTGTCGCCGGCACACTCGGAAGCACATTCGCGCTGTGGCGTGAAAAAACTTTTCAAACTCTATCGCTAACCACCTTAACAATCGTCCTGTGGATTGGTCTGTGGGAAGGGATTGTTGCAGTCGGAGTATCAAGTCCACTGCTGGCAGCCGTCGCTGACTGGGCGAATCCTATGCGAGCAATCGCGGCGGTCACCGTTCCGCGCATTGGCGACCAATCCTCTTGGTCACTTTCCGACCCAGCTATTTGTTTTTCCCTCTTTGCCGGCATGGCCGCATTGCTCCTTAATCTACTAGCGATCATAAAAGTCCGCATTTGGAATCCCACACGCGAAGTCCGTAGCGTTGTTCAGGATCAAGATGATGTGTCGGTAATTTTGGACAAAAATTTATCCGCTGCTGAAATTGAAGAAATTGCGGAAGCGTCGCGCAGTGGCCATGTCGATTCGATTGGTCGAGCGGCCACGGAAACGACAGAGGTGCAGGCAACACGGCGGGTGTGGGATAATCCGATACTATGGCGAGAAATATGCACGTGGGCCTATGGACGCAAAATTCTGATCATTCGTATCGCCTATATCAGCATGTCGCTGTTAGCACTTCTCAGTTTAAACAAAAACCTTGCCGACATCGAAGCCGGGGCAACACTCGTCGGACTCGAAACTATTATTCCGCCAGTGGCGTCGTCCATCGCGCCACTATTTCTTGTCAGTTTGATCATCATCAATGCCCTCGCGGTGAATTCCATAACCAATGAACGAGATGGGCAAGCACTTGATCTGCTGTTGGTCACGGATATCTCGCCACGTGAATTTATTTTTGGCAAACTCTGGGGCGTTTTGTATGTCACCAAAGAAATGGTCATCATACCCATTCTCATCGGATTGTATTTGACGGTCCGAGGTGGGATCGATTTTGAAGGATTTTCATTTCTCATTGTCGGATTCCTCGCACTGCTCTTCTTTGTAACCACGCTTGGAATCCACTGCGGGCTGAATTTTGCCAACAGTCGAGCGGCGATCAGTGTCAGTATGGGTAGCGTGTTTTTCTTATTCCTCGGTGTCGTAACTTGTATCATGATCATGATTTCGTTTAGCGGGTCATTCGAGCAGCAGTTGGCACCGTTTCTAGCGTTCATTCTTGGTGGCAGCATCGGCCTCTATGTGGCCCTCGGGTTTCGTAATCCCTCGCCTGCCATTTTTTGGTCGACATTGCTATTACCGTTTGCAACCTTCCACGCAATTACCAGCTTCTTTATCGAACACCATTTAACCAGTGTTGCCGTCATCACCCTCATCTACGGCTTTACCACATTGGCAATGCTCATGCCCGCCATCGGCGAATTTGACGTCGCCATGGGACGCACTAAAAACGATGATGAGTAAATTAATCATCGTTGTTAATTCGTGGTAATTTGTGGTTCTGTGATACACTGTAACTACTATATTTTTCCTTGTCGTGTCCGTTGCGTAGGTGACTAACAAACGTGTGGGTTGAGCTAACACCGTGGCTTTTTACCATGGTGATCCTGATAATTCTCTCTGGCTTGTTCTCAGCAAGCGAAGCGGCCT
>Ga0208879_1000232_pt1 | contig 59705 bp, 46 predicted proteins | sample Knorr_S15_td_Bot_FD_185605 | JGI IMG/M metagenome (GOLD analysis project Ga0208879, IMG submission 185605) | Marine microbial communities from Southern Atlantic Ocean transect - Knorr_S15_td_Bottom_ad_5009_LV_A (SPAdes) (version 2) | ecosystem: Environmental > Aquatic > Marine > Oceanic | place... | reverse complement strand
TTGTTCTGTAACCAGACTAACAGCGTCCAGTTTAAATTCTTTTGAATAGCTTTTTCGCGTTTTCATATACACTCCAGTTGAGATAATTATCCCTTAACTGGCTGTGTGAATCTATTGGAGCACGTCAACTTGTATATTCAGCTTATTGATTACAATAACGTGGTCGAGTCACTGCTTCCAGCATTACTAAATGATAAGTACGAAACTAACCTTATAGAAAACAGTCATCAACAAAAAGTGGCCGAGCAACACCCTGAATTCGAAACGGTAGCGTCAGCCACTAAAGACAGCAATATCTATAAAATCGTTAATCAGCTTGAGATTGAAGGTGCTGAAGGCGAGCTTCGTATCCCTGACGGTATTCTTTATATCAATGGCTTACCTATCGTGGTGTTTGAGTTTAAAAGTGCGATTCGTGGTGAAGAAGCCAGTATTCACGATGCCTACGTGCAACTTACAACGCGATACCGCAGAGACATCCCCCAGTTGTTTATCTACAACGCGCTTTGCGTAATAAGCGATGGCGCTAATAACAAGATGGGTAGTTTGTTTGCACCTTATGACTTCTTCTATGCATGGCGAAAGGTGACAGGTAACGAGTCGATTGAAAAAGACGGCATCAGCTCGTTGCATACGCTGTTGGAAGGCTTATTTGATAAAGCGCGGCTTCGCGATGTCATACGTAACTTCGTATTCTTTCCAGACACCTCAAAACATGAAGTGAAAATTGTCTGTCGCTATCCGCAGTATTACGCCGCCAGAAAGTTATACCAAAACATTAAAGACCACCGTAAGCCAATAGGCGACGGTAAAGGCGGTACTTACTTTGGGGCAACGGGATGCGGTAAGAGCTTTACCATGCAGTTTCTAACCCGCTTGTTGATGAAAAGTGTTGAGTTTGAAAGCCCAACCATTGTGCTGATTACAGACAGAACAGACTTGGACGACCAGCTCTCCCAACAGTTTACCAATGCCAAAAGTTATATTGGCGATCAGACTGTAGAGTCGGTAGAAAGTCGTTCTGATTTGCGTGCTAAATTACAAGGTCGCAACAGCGGCGGTGTGTTCTTAACCACCATCCATAAATTCACCGAAGATACCCAGCTATTGACTGAGCGAAGCAATGTGATTTGTATTTCAGATGAGGCACATCGTAGTCAGACTAATCTGGATCAGAAACTTCGCATAGTGGATAAAGGCCCTAACGCAGGTGTTAAACGTACTTTCGGCTTTGCCAAGTATTTGCATGACTCGTTGCCAAATGCCACCTACGTTGGTTTTACAGGCACACCGGTAGACGCCACCTTGGATGTGTTCGGTCAGGTAGTCGACAGCTATACCATGACAGAGTCTGTCAAAGACGAGATCACCGTTCGTATTGTGTATGAAGGTCGAGCCGCCAAAGTGGTATTGAATAACGCCAAATTAGAAGAAATCGAAGCTTATTATCAGCAATGCGCCGAAGACGGTAGCAACGAACACCAGATTGAGGAAAGTAAGAAAGCTTCAGCGAACATGACGGCTATTTTAGGTGATCCTGACCGTATTGAAGCTCTGGCGAAAGATTTTGTGGCGCATTATGAACAGCGACTATTGGAAGGCTCAACCATCAAAGGCAAAGCCATGTTCGTGTGCAGTAGCCGCGAAATCGCCTGGCAGTTCTATCAAGCACTGAAAGACATAAAGCCTGAATGGTTTGAAGTATTAGAGTGCGAAGCAGGAGCAACACTGACTGAACAAGAAAAGAAAAAGATTAAGCCAATAGAGCGGGTAAAAATGGTAATGACCCGTGGTAAGGACGACCCTAAAGTATTGTGGGATCTACTCGGTACTAAGGAAGACCGTAAAGAACTTGATCGTCAATTCAAAAATGAAAAGTCCAATTTCAAAATCGCCATTGTAGTGGATATGTGGTTAACCGGCTTCGATGTACCATTCCTCGACACGATTTACATAGACAAACCCATACAGCGCCACAACCTGATCCAGACTATATCTCGTGTAAACCGCAAATACGAAGGCAAAGACAAGGGGTTAGTCGTTGATTACATCGGTATAAAAAGCCAAATGAATAAAGCCTTGGCTCAATATGCCAAGACAGATGAAACCAATTTTGAAGATATCGCCCAGTCTGTGGTGGTGGTGAAAGATCATTTAGACCTTCTTGCTAAGCTGACCCATGGCTTTGATGCCAGTGAGTATTTCACTGGTAAACCTATTGCTCAATTAAATTGTTTAAATAATGCCGCTGAGTTTGTGCTACAAACCAAAAAGCTAGAGCATCGGTTCATGGCATTGGTGAAGCGATTGAAAGCCGCCTATGACGTTTGCTGTGGTAGCGAAAAGCTTAACCAAAAAGAACGAGACCTGATCCACTTCTACCTTGCTGTACGCTCCATCGTTTACAAACTAACCAAAGGCAATGCGCCAGATACCGCTCAGATGAATGCCAAGGTACGCGAAATGATCACCGAGGCATTGAAGGCTGATGGTGTAGAAGAAATCTTCAAGCTTGGACAAGGCCAAGATGGCATAGATATCTTCGACGATGATTACCTCGCCAAGATAGAAAAGATAAAGCTGCCTAATACGAAAATACAGTTACTTCAGCAGATGCTTGCAAAAGCCTTGGGTGATTTCAAAAAGGTTAATAAAACCAAAGCGTTTGATTTTTCAGAACGGTTTAAATCACTGGTCGAAAAATATAATGAGCGAAAAGAAGAAGACGTGCTGGTGAGCAATGTACTGGAAGATTTTTCAGACGAAATCATCAACATGTATAACGACCTTAGAACCGAAATGAACTCCTTTGAAGACATGGGCATCAACTTCGAGGAAAAAGCGTTTTACGACATCCTGCTTGCCTTAGCCGCCAAATATGACTTCAACTACCCCGAAGATAAATTACTAGAGCTAGCCAAAGCGGTCAAAGCGGTTGTGGACGACAAGGCCAAGTACACCGACTGGAGTCAGCGCGATGATATTAAAGCAGAGTTGAAAGTGGACTTAATCATTCTACTTGCTAAGCACGGCTACCCGCCAGTTGATCGCGATGAAGTTTACAAGGAGATCTTCGAGCAGGCGGAGAACTTTAAGAAAAATAGGGAGAAAGTATGAGCAGTAAGACACGGGTAGACATGATCATCGAGACTTTACGTGATCATAAAGGCGAAAAGCTGACGGCTCGTGAGCTTGCCAAGCTTTTTCTTGAACGCTATCCAGCCGAAATGGCTGAGAAGATGAAGAATCCCAACTACGCCAATGACGAAGAGCTTATCGCACAACTGGCGGCAGAAGTTGGTGGTCAGAGAACACGCCGAGCCAAAGAGAAGTGCATCAATATTAAAACTCGAGAAAAACCAAGACCGCGTTTGTATTACTGGGATGATAATCATGAAGTTGAAAGTAAAAACGAAATGGATGATGAACTGCACGAAGCGGAAGAGTTAAAACTAAAGGAGCACGACCTATATCCCATACTTATCGAGTTTTTAAATAAAGATATGGGACTGTACTGTCATCGTATTGATGAAAAAACGTCGAAGAATAGCCAAGGGGCAGGCGGTAATCATTGGCTACATCCTGACATTGTAGCCATGGAGCCATTAGATAAAAGTTGGTCTCAGGCTGTAAAAACATGCGTGAGATTCGGTAACGATAAATCAGTAAGGCTATGGTCCTTTGAAGTAAAAAAAGAGCTTACGCGTTCAAATGTCAGAAAGTGCTTTTTCCAAGCGGTCTCAAACTCAAGCTGGGCGAATTTCGGTTATTTAGTTGCAACTGGCATTTCAGATGGTGTTGAGCCTGAGCTACAAATGCTCTGCTCACTTCATGGAATAGGTATTCTGTTGTTAGATGTCGGAGATTTATATAACAGCCAAATTCTTATTCCAGCAAAGGAAAAGTCAGATATTGATTGGGTATCAGCCAACCGTATCGTGGAAGAAAATCCAGACTTTATGAATTACATAAAACAGGTAGGGATCTATCACCAAACAGGTGAATTGATTCCCAGTGTTTGGAATAGGTAATGGACGCCAATTGCATGGAGCAGGCTAAACTCGATAATTTGAAATTTTGTTGGTGGAACACAAGCCTGTCACCTAGTGGTAAAGCACGGAAACAGTCAGAGGGAGAGAGCTACCAGTGTGTTGATTTAGTCATTAGAGAAATTTTGAGTTTTCGAGCTGTAGACTTCCTCGCGATTGGCGAAGTCTCGGAAAACGATGTTGAATTGTTGAAGAAGACGTTTAATACAACGCAATTTGACGTTGTAGGGTGTCACGAGTCTGTTGGAAGGGGGAGTTTTAGTCAGGCTTATATCTATAATGGTAACAAGCTTAGAATACTAAAAACGGACCAAATTACATGGGCTGTAGCAGGTAGAAAATATAGAGCAGGCCATTCCCTAGTCATTGAATGTTTCGACGGCTCGAGATTTTTGGTAATAGTGTCGCACTGGCCGAGTAAATCGCAGTCTGAAAACGACGCAGTTCGGCCCCAGTTGGCATCTATATTGAGAAATTACTGTATCGATCTGACGAGCTCCGATGGAGGCCAAGCCCACGTTATATTGATGGGCGATTATAACTCGGAACCTTTCGAACCACCCATATCAGATATGCTTATGGCAAGTCGAGACAAGACTAGGGTTACACAAAAACATGATCTTTTTTATAACCCATATTGGAATAAGCTCGGAATGTCAGAGTGTAGTAGATATTGTGGAAGCTATTACCATAAAAATGGGCTTTTAAGTCAATGGCGACTGTTCGATCAAATATTGTTTTCTTCTAGTCTAGTAAATGGTGATAAGTGGTCTGTCGATGAAAAATCCATCAATATTGGCCTTGAAACAGTTTATAAGTTGGTGAGTGATAAAAAGACCCATTTTGACCATTTACCTGTTTTCGCGATCATAGAGAGGTGTCATGGAGAACTTTAAAGAAGCTTTCGAGCAAGGAATAAAGCATGCTAATGAGACAGCAGAGAATGAAAAGGAAATTAATCAAGTACTAGAAGAGTTTACTACTTCAATATCTCAATTATCTGATGGTAAGTTAACTGTTACGGTAGAGCCAAAATTTGATCCACAAAATAACTCTCCGTTTGGTTTGGCTGCTACAGCTGCGCTGTTAACCAATACAGGGCGTCACTACGAAGCGTTAGTTGTCAAAAACTCTACTGTCGAAGACAGCCCTGAGGAAGAGCTTTGCGAATGGAAGCTTAGTGAGAAAGGATATCCTGTTAGAATAAGTTATCAGGGATCGTCACCTTCATGCGGTGATAAGCAGGCTTTAGTTGAGTGTTTAGCCGAGCTAATAAGTAAGCCTAGAAGTGGTAAAATATTTAAAAAGTTAATGGATTTATAATTAATTGGTAGCTAACGAAATATTTTAATAATAAGTACAGGGAGTTATTAAATGGCAATACTTCACCAGACGATAGACAATATCCTAGCTCACTATGCACAGTAAAATACGAAGCTATTTCAAGCAGACGTATTTTACTGGGTCGGAGGTATAGCTCCGCAGTATTTAACGCAATTTAGGTCTGAAATTGAAAATTTAAAGCAAAGAGGTGGTAAATCGGATAACTTGGTTTTCTTTATTCATACGGGTGGTGGAGTAGCGGAGACTGTAGAGAGAATGGTTCAAATTATGAGGCAGCATTACAATGAAATTTGGTTTGTTGTACCGGATCTCGCGATGTCTGCTAGAACGATTCTTTGTATGTCTGGAGACAAAATTTATATGGACTATTCATCAGCTTTAGGTCCAATAGATCCGCAAGTGCCTAACAACGAGGTGCTTGTGCAAAGTCTCCGGGCGGAAAGCGCCTTGTAATCTCAGGTCATATCTGTAACGAGTTCGATTCTGTTATGTAAACTAAGGCCGGCTGTATTTAGTGTTCAAAATTCCTGATTTCTGTCTCTGTGACTCCTAATTTTTGCTTTTGCTGTACTAGCATATAAATCAGTCAGGGCGCCATACGTGTGTTTGAGTGTAAGGCCAAGAAGCCCTAATTGGATCACTGTGATTGCACCCAATAAAACATATAGAGTTCCCCTGAAATAACTTTTAGCGGTCAGTGACCATTGAAATAATCCCAGAATTTCTTTTATGAATGGAATACATAAGGATAGTGCTATAATCATTATGGAAACAATCATAGTACTTATGAACCCTGTAAGGGTTTTGGAGTCTTCAACAGCTTTTTTTAGTGCAGCCTCACGTCCTGATGAGTCCGAATTCTTGGCAACTATTGCGGAACTTAATGCTCTTGGGTAAGTTATTGCTAACCATGCTCCAGTCACGCCAAAAATTATAGATGCGACAGTTCTTATGTTCTCAAAATACTTTTCTTGAACTGAATAGTCGATACTCTTTCCAGCTAAGAATAAGAGAACTGTGAATGCAATCGAAATTAGTACTCCGGCAATAACCCCAATTTTCTTAGTCATTGCATTCACTTTTAAGCGACCTGTGATGAAGAGGCTACTTCTCTCAAAACTGGTAATAGAGAAATCAGCTCCCTTCTTCTAGAGTTTATTGAAGCTTTAAGGTTCTCCATATCCAAAAGCTGACCCGGAACTACCCATTCAACGTCGATATTTATTTTACTTTTCGCATATGACTTACTTAGCCATTCCTTTTCATCAGCACCGAAAGTATTGTTCTGCGGAAATTTAAATCCGACATCTTGCCAGCTACCGTTATCAACACCATTTTCGTAATCCGAAATTATTCGCGTGAGTTCAGACTCTGAGGGTCTATAGTTTAATTCATATGATAAAGGAATCTCATGTGGCATGGAGTTATCTTTACTAGTAATTCCCACCAGACTTAGTAGCTTATCAATCGTTCCATCGTGGCTAGCTTGCGATCTATCTAGACTTATTCGTCTTATGATGCCTCTTATTTGATCTCTATTTTGTATGATTAAGTCCCGCTTTGCTGGGTTTTTATGAAGAGTTCTAGTAAAGCGGGGAACAAGATCGGGGTTTGGACTATTTGTACCTTGTGCATAACCCAGAAACATATCATTTTGGTCAAACCTCACGTAGCGACTTTCGGTTTTAAGAAATGACTCTAGCCAGTATGAAAAGGGTTTCATCCCTGTGCGTGGAGTTCCAAAAGTAATTGTGGCTAATGAATTTTGGCTTGGAATAAACCAAAAATACGTTGCATATCCTGGTATTGATTGTGCTGGTAAGTTCCCTTTGTGTAGAGCTCTCGCACTTAGATTGTCGACGGTAGTGGATGGGTCTAGTGCATAGACTGAATCGCCTGATTCATGAGTTTTATTCCACATCGCTCCAAAATAATCACCAGTTACGTTGTCATGCTTGATACTAACTAAGTATGTTTCTAAAAACTCCATATCAAAATCGGGACTCACTTCATACGTGCATGTATTCTGAATAAGTCGCTGATCTGAGTTGGACCAATTGAAAATATTGTTTATTACTTCTGTAAAGGACCCCATTTCGGGAGTTCTTGCTCGCTCTCTATATATTCCACAATGTTTTACTTTATGAAACCTAATACTTGCTTTTTCAACCACGATGAAACTCCCTTTCAATTTCTTACTTGATTGTTTCAGATTTACCGATTTTTTAATAGTGCCAGCGAGTTGACCTACCCATTTACATTAACCAAGAAGAGATACTTAATCAACGTATGTTCAAATCACTCCGGACCTTCCTTAGGCAGTTTATCTCGCTCCAATTGTGAGAGAAGTGCCATGGGATGATTACTCAATTAACTGCTGAAAGAGGGTAACGTGGGGACACAAAAATGTATGGTCCGCCTCGTTATTGCAACAATAAATGTCGATAACGGGGTTGGTTATGCGCTAATGTATTCGGAGTCTGATTAGGTGCTTTCGCAACCCGCTCCACGATGAGATCCACGCTGGATTATCCTCAAAAAAACCGAAAGCTTCTAAGAGCTGTTTTTTGTGTCAGGTTCTAATCCAGTGGTTCTACCGTTTTCGTCATCATATTTATCATTGCAAACTCGGTGCTAATGCGTTGTTGTTAAACGCCTGTTTCGTCTTCATGACCGCCCATGCGATTCGGGCAAGCTTATTAGCCAATGCGACGGTTACCACATTAAATGGCTTAGTGGCGCGTAAATTTATCAACCACTCGCCATAAATCTTTCCGGTCTTATCCGGTCTGGACATAACCGCCCTTGCGGCATGGATAAACAAAGTGCGGAGTTCTTTGTTACCCCGCTTGCTTATCCCCAGTAATTTGGGTTTACCGCCAGTTGAATGCTGAGCAGGAACCAGTCCCAGCCATGCCGCCATGTTTCTACCACTCTTAAAGTCAGTGGCGCTACTGATGTTGGCAATACAAAGACTTGCAGTCATGTCTCCAATCCCCGGAATCGTTTTAAGAAGCTGGCCTATCGGGTTTGTTTCAACCAATTGCTTCAACTTTTTATCCTGTCTATCGATGTTTTCATTGAGAAACAGATAGTACTCGTGAAGCTCCATCAGCTCTTGCATAAGTAACCCTGATATTGTCTGTTTTTGCTGAGCAAGCCAGTTAAACAGTTGCTTCATCACGCTATGGCCTGTAGGCAGCGCAACACCAAACCCCAGAAGTAAAGCGCCTATGCGGGACATACACGCTGTTCGGTCTTTAATGTAACCGTGCCTAGCTTTATGAATAGCGGAAATAACTTGGGCTTCTTCTGACTTTACGCTGACGAAGCGCATATTGGGTCTTGTCGACGCTTCGCATATAGCTTCTGCATCTATGAAATCATTCTTGTTGCTATTAACGAAGGGCTTTACATATTGCGGAGGAATAAGCCTGACTGTATGTCCTATCGACTCACACTGCCTGCCAAGCCAGTGTGCACCGCCACAAGCCTCGAATGCAATCGTGCATGGCGTTAACTGATGAAGAAAATGAATGAGTGCCGAGCGGGAAAATTTTTTGCGAATGATTTGGTTATCTGAATAATCCCGGCCTATCACATGAAAAGATGATTTACCTAAATCGATTCCAAGAACTTTAATAGTAGACATGATGGTTCGCCTCTTTGATTGCCTAACTCTAAGACTAGCTTAGAGGTGAGGCGGACCATCTAATTAAACCGACTCAAGGTCGGTTTAATGTTTTATTGCGTTTTGATGGATGGTACAGAGGCCGGACTTGAACCGGAACACCCTCGTGGGTGGCAGCTCTTGAATCCGATTTATTTGCTACCGATAAAACGGTAAAAACAAAAAAGCCCTTGCAGAAATGCAGGGGCTTGAATGATGGTGCCTCGACCCGGGATCGAACCAGGGACACGCGGATTTTCAATCCGCTGCTCTACCAACTGAGCTATCGAGGCACATAAACTGTGCTATGTAAGCTTTATAAAAAACTTTGCAAAACTTTGCAAGCTTTATCGAAGTGCTTACTAACTTTAAAACTATTGCTCTAAAAGCTTTTCTGGTAAATCTGATTGGAAGTGCTTGCACTTTTCAATCCGCTGCTCTACCAACTGAGCTATCGAGGCTGAAACTTGTTAGCGTTCTAGGCGTTTACTGCCTGTCCTGCTGTGGGTGCGTATTAAACGGTTTTCGCCTTCACAAGTCAACCGTTTTTCTCGCTTTTTTTGCGCTTTTATTACTGTTTGCGCATTGTTTGCTCAAAAAAGGCTTTTTTGCTTATTTTTCAGGCGGAACGTAGCCTTCAATCGTAGGCTCTACGTCGTCGAACAAGTATGCCGACATTTTTTCTTCCAAAAACTTACGGGCATTCGGCTCCATCATATTCAACTTATGTTCGTTAATTAGCATGGTTTGCTTTTTTTGCCATTCAGCCCATGCTTCTTTAGAAATGTTGTCGAAAATACGCTTACCCAGCTCACCCGGGTAAAGTTGGAAATCTAAGCCGTCAGCTTCTTTTTGAAGCTTGCGACAAAATACCGTTCTTGCCATGTTATTTCCTTTCGTTCGCTATCTGCTTAGCAATCAATATTACGTTGGGCTTAGAACGCCTAACGCATTAACTGCTGAATAATCTTGGTTGTAGGTGCCGCTAAACCAACTTCAATAGGCTCGTTCAACGAAAACCAACGAAATGCCATTTCGGCTACGCGCTTTGTTGGAGCAGAGTTTACCACGGCCACCACCGGGGTGATATCTAAATGAAAATGGCTAAAGGTATGACGGAACCCTTCAAGCGTTCGGGTTTCGTCGACACTGATACCTCGCTTGGCCAACTGCTCTATCCCCTCTTCTATTGAAGACACCTCAATAAAACCATATAGGCCACCCCACAGCCCTGTTGAAGGGCGCTGCTCTAGATATACTTGGCTGTTGAACTGTGCCACCATCATAAAGGTGGATTTCTCGGGCAGCGTCTTTTTTGGTTTTTTACCCGGGTAGTCGGTTTGCGTGCCTTGGGCGTAGGCTATACAGTCGGCTTGAAGCGGGCACTCATCACACTTTGGCTTGCTTCGCGTACAGATCATCGCGCCCAAATCCATCATCACCTGCGTATAGTTGGCACAACGTCCGCCTTCTGGATTGGTAGGCGTATTTTTCTCGGCCACTTCCCAAAGCTGATTCTCTACCTTTTTCTGTCCCGGCCACCCGCCTATTGCATAGTATCGGGCCAACACACGCTTCACGTTGCCATCTAATATAGGAAAGCGCATATTGCGAGATAGCGAAAGTATCGCCCCAGCGGTAGAGCGCCCTATGCCGGGCAAATCCATGACTTCTTCTAGACTATAGGGAAACTCGCCGTTGTATTTTTCTACCAGCGTATTCGCAGCTTTGTGAAGATTTCTTGCTCTTGCGTAGTAGCCAAGCCCAGTCCAATGATGAAGCACGTCGTCTTGAGAAGCCTTAGCCAAGTCGTGCACGGTGGGAAAAGACGCCATAAAGCGTTTAAAGTAGGGAATTACCGTGGTGACTTGAGTTTGCTGCAGCATTATTTCCGACACCCACACCTTATAAGGCGTAACGTCTTGTTGCCAAGGCAAATGCTTTCGCCCGTGTTTATCAAACCATGCGAGTGCTCGCTCTGCAAAGCTACCTGTATATTGTTGTTCTGTCATAATCGTCTGTATGGGCAGTTACTACCGCTTGGTCGTTTTCTACTTAGCGACCATTCATTAAAAAGCGCGCTATGGTAGCATGTAACTAGCCAGTTTATTGTTAAGGAGCACACGTGTCTGTGCAGCACCCTGTTTTATTTTTTCCCGGTACGCTCTGTGACGAGCGAATATTTCTGCCTCTTTGGCGCGAACTAAATATTGCACAACGTCGTTATGTACCGCTTCAATGGGCAGCATCGCTAGAAGAAATGCTGGCATTAAGTGAAGATCGCATTCTTGATAACGAAAAAGTGCACCTTGTGGGTTATTCGATGGGCGGGTTTATAGCTGCATTAGTAGCACAGCGCAACCCTGCCAATATTGCTTCGCTAACCTTAATCGGTTACAACCCAGAAGGGTTATCAAAAGAAGAAATTGCAAAGCGCAAGCAGCTTACTACTATGCTCAAGCAAGGTAACTTTAAGCCCGACAACGACGCTTATCTTTCGCGATTTATCCACCCTTCCCGCTTAGCGGATGAAAACGTGGCTGGTGTTGTAAAATCGATGGCGCAGGATTTAGGTAAAACAACGTTACTCAACCACACGCTAGCAACCACACCACGAGAAAGTACCGTTAAAGCGCTCGCAAAGATCAATGCGCCAGTAACGTTTATTACTGCCCAGCAAGACGCCATTGCACCAGCAGAAACAATTGAGCAGCTAAAAAATGTACTACCCCAAGCGACGTTCCACACCATTAGTGACGCCGGGCATATGGTAGTACTTGAGAAAACTGACGCCGTAGCGTCTATTATTGCGAAACAAATTGGCGTATAAAATTACAGCATTTTTGCCACGATAGCGTTGCATAAGCCGTGGGTAAGTGGATAATGCGCCACCATAAAATTGGGTAAGAAAGGCATTGCAAATGAGGCAATTCAAAAGTCAGGCGGAAGCAGAAGCCGCTGGAGTATACGTAAGCAAGGTAAAAAGCTTCGTGAAACGCGAAGGTAGACTTACTAAAGCACAAGAAAAAGCGCTAGAAGATCACTGGCCAACCAAGGGCATTGACTACGCTGAAGCACCGTTATCGCTGTCAGAAATTTTTGGCCGAAGTGCGCCTGTTGTTGTAGAAATTGGCTTTGGTATGGGCAAGTCATTGGTTGAAATGGCCGCAAACGCACCTGAGAAAGACTTTATCGGCATTGAAGTTCACCGTCCAGGCGTTGGCGCATGCTTAGCTGAAGCGAGTGAACAAGGCGTCGAGAACTTGCGTGTAATGGACCATGATGCGGTAGAAGTGCTTAAAAATATGATCCCAGACGGTTCGTTGTCTCGCCTACAGCTATTTTTCCCAGACCCTTGGCACAAGAAGCGTCACCACAAACGCCGTATTGTTCAGCCTGAATTTGTTGAGCTGGTTCGCACCAAATTAGCTATTGGCGGTTGTTTTCATATGGCGACGGATTGGGAGCAATATGCTGAGCACATGTTAGACGTTATGATCAATGCCGACGGTTACACCAATACTGCAACTGACGGCGACTATGTACCTCGTCCAGACTACCGCCCAATTACTAAGTTTGAAACCCGTGGCCAAAAATTAGGTCATGGCGTTTGGGATCTAATTTTCGAGCGTACTAAGTAATGATTTTATCTCCTCAAAGCCAACTGTTAGAACGTAATATCGCGCTTTTCGACGAAGGTCAGTGGGCATTTATCAACCCTTCTGATGCGTATTTTCTGGACGGTCTTAAATCGCAAGAAGTCACGGTAATTCACCAATATTTCGATATTTTTTCAGAGTGCGTAAGAGTCGTACCCTCGGTATCGTTTGATAGCCGAGATATTACGCGCACAGGTTTTGAGGTGACGCAAAAAGTCGGAAATCATACTCATATATTTACGCCTTTCGTTGCACTAGAGAAATCTCACACTGACGTGATGATTTTCTTACCCAAAGCAAAAACCCATTTTCAGATGCTATTGCGAATGGCAGCCAGCATGGTGGGCCAAAATGGTCGTATTCACGTGGTGGGTGAAAATAAGGGCGGTATAAAAAGTGCTGCTAAGTTGATGGACCAATACGGCCCAACCCAAAAGGTTGATTCTGCTCGCCACTGCAGTCTTATCACCGTTTTAGTTGAAGAGCCACATCTTGCCTTTGAACCGGATGCATGGCTTGACATGAATACGTATCACGTTGAGGGCACGGCTTGGCAAGTGGCCTCTATGCCTGGCGTATTCAGCTACAAAGAACTGGATGCGGGAACTGAGCTTTTACTAGAAAAACTCTCAACATCATTGAGTGGTGAAATTCTGGATTTCGCATGCGGCGCTGGCGTGATTGCCAGTTATATAATGCTTAAGTATCCGCATTTGAAGCTTCATCTTACTGATGTTAGCGCACTTGCAGTTTACTGTAGTGCACTCACCCTAGCAGACAACGGATTATCAGCAACACTCTATGCTGCGGATGGATTGCACGGTTTTACTCAAAAAGTACAGCACATTGTCACCAACCCGCCATTTCATACTGGCATTAAAACTGACTACACCATCACTAAGCGCTTTATTTCTGACGCTAAAGCAAGCTTAAGTCGTGGCGGCACTATGCAGATGGTGGCAAACCGATTCTTACCCTACCCAGGTTTACTCGCTGAGCACTTCCAAACGGTCTATACCACAGCACAAACGTCGCAATTTTCTGTTTATCAAGCGGCTTTGTAATTAAAAAAACCATTAGCTTGTGCTAATTTAGCTTTTCTACCTGTTGCTCATGCCATTGCGTAGTCCACGCAATGGCATACGGCGCTTTTTCCGTACACTATAAGCATTACAAGTGCACTGTACGTTACGCTCTGGGGGATCACCTGTGAATATTGTATTTGCTATTTCAGAAGTTGAAGAATTGGTAAAAACCGGCGGCCTTGCAGACGTTGGAAAAGCACTCCCACTCGCGCTAGATACCTTGGGCGAAAGCATCACCATTGTTATGCCTTATTACCAAGTACTGGCTGAACAGTTGAACCTACCAACCGTAATCGAGCAACAAACCCTGTTTACTGAAGGTCAGGTGTACCATTTTGATATTCGCTACATGCAATGGCACGGTATTCCTATTTACTTTGTAGACTCGACCGAATACTTTATGCGTGAAGGGCTGTACGCCAACGCATTTGAGGCCTATGAAGACAATGGTGAGCGCTTTAGCTTTTTCAGTGGCGCCGTACTCCAAACGCTAAAAGCTATCGATAAAAAGCCTGACATTATTCACTGTCACGACTGGCATGCGGCCATGCTGCCGTTTTTACTTACCCACGACAAATCCGGGTATTTTGACGGTACTAAAACCATATTCACTATTCATAACGCGGCTTTTCAAGGCGTGCATAAGCTTGAGAGCATTCCCTTTCTTCGCCATCATCCAAACATTCTGGCGCAAGTGCACGGCGGTTACATCAATATGCTGCAAAGCGGGATTGAGTTTGCCACGAAAGTGACAACCGTAAGCCCTAACTATGCAAGCGAGTTACTCACTGACCTGGGTAGTCATGGCCTGCACGAGCGGCTTGTAAATCGTCAAGCCGACTTAAGCGGTATTCTTAACGGATGTGACTACACGCAGTGGAACCCCGAAACAGATACATTCCTACCTGAGAATTACAGTGTAGAGAATCTTCATCCAAAGACCGCATGTAAACGAGCATTACAGGAGAAGTCGGGATTACCTGAGAATGGCAACGTACCGCTTATTGGAATGGTGTGCCGGCTGACTGAACAAAAAGGCTTTGGCTACATACTGCCCATTTTGGACGATTTAATTAAGCACAATGTTCAAATGGTAATTGTGGGCACGGGCGACCCTAAAGTGTGTATGGACCTTGGCGAATTCGCTCAACAACACCCTGATCAATTTGCGTTTATAAACGGGTTTAGTTCCGAACATGCCCATTTGGTAGAAGCCGGCGCTGATTTCTTCCTAATGCCTTCTCAGTTTGAGCCGTGCGGATTGAACCAGATGTACAGCTTAGCTTATGGAACCATTCCCATCGTACGTTCGGTAGGCGGACTCAAAGACACGGTTATCGATTACAGCAACGATAGCGAAGGTACGGGTTTTGTGTTTGATGATCCTACGCCACATGCACTACTATCTTGCATTCGTCGAGCTCTGCTGGCGTTCTACGAAGATGCCGGAAAATTCAGGGCGATGCAGCAACGTGGGATGCGAACGCGATTCACATGGGAAGCAGCGGCGAAGAATTACCAGCAACTATACGTTTCAACCCTCAACTAAAGGGCTTTGCGTACATTAATTATTGTTTATGGGCGTCTTCCTTTTTGCGCATTTTTGCGCCACTATGAATATATGGAAGACGCGAATGGACAATACGCAAAACGGATATGACGGATAAAGTAGTCAAGCTTACGATTAAAAGCCTTTTCATTTGGGTGGTAATGTCAATTACTACGTTTTCGCTTGCAGTGTTATCCAGTCTTGCCGTCTACACGCAAATTAAAACCTACCGTCATGAACTTGAGTCCAACGCACTCATGTTGGCCAAGTTGGTCGCAAGCAGTTCAGCTATGTATCTTTATGACGAAACGCCAGAGCGCATTGAACTTGCCCTAAGTAACCTTGCTGCCGCCGACCATGTTTTAAATGCCCACGTTTACAAAGCGCAAAGCGGTAACGTAGAGCCCCAGATTTTCGCCTCCTATAACAAGGAAGGCCAGTTATTGTTAGGAGGCAAGGAAAATCAACTGGCGTCCATGTTTATGACACCTCAATTGGCCGACAATGGGCAATACCTTGAATTAAGTGCAAAAGTCTTCGACACTGAGACGAACATTCAGTTGGGCTGGATATATTTACGAATTTCCTCAGAGAATTTTAACCAGCTTGTTGGAAGGTCGATTTGGCTTAATTTAGCAGTAGCCTTGGCGCTATTGGCTATTAGCTTTTACTTTGCAGTGCGCATGCAGCGTATCGTAACTGGTCCCGTTGAGGACATTGCCAATTTCTTGCAGCGTACTTCACGACAACGTGATTATTCAGCCCGTGCCAGCGGCTCCACTATTAGAGAACTCGATATCTTGGCTGACGCCGTGAATGTGATGCTGTTTCGCATGCAAGAGTACATGCAAAAGCAACGACAGGCGGAGGAGCAACATAGAAAGCTCAATGCCAGCTTAGAAGATATGGTAAGTCACCGAACCACCGCCCTTAAGGATGCAAACCAGGAACTTATTCAAACGTTAGAAAAGCTACATCAGTTTCAGCGTCAAATTGTACAGAATGAAAAGATGGCCTCGCTCGGTGATATGGTTGCGGGCGTTGCGCACGAGGTAAATACTCCGATAGGTTTAGGCGTTACTGCGTCGACAATGATGTTAGACAGGTTAGCGGTTATTCAAAAAGACTTTGAAAATAAAACGCTGAAAGCCAGTGCAATGAAACGCTTTTTGGATGAAAGTAACGAAAACCTCAACATTATTTACCGCAATTTGAACAGAGCTGCCGAACTTATTAGCAGTTTTAAGCAGGTTGCTGTAGATCAAACCTCAGAATCTAGTCGAAGTTTTTGCGTTGTACAGCTAGTTAATGAGATACTATTGTCATTGCAGCCTCGACTCAAAAAATTAAAACACAACATCAACGTAGATTGCGACCCTACCCTTAGCGTTGAAACGAAGGCTGGCCCAATAAATCAAATCTTGATTAATTTAATCATGAATTCGGTTATTCATGGGTTTGAAACCATGGATGAAGGCACAATTGATATTCGTGCCGAAATGGTGAGTAGCAATAAGCTCAAGCTTGTTTATACCGATAACGGAAAAGGCATTTCCCCAGAGATTCGCAAACGGATATTTGACCCCTTTGTCACCACGAAGCGTGGGCAAGGTGGTTCCGGATTGGGAATGCACTTGGTATACAACTTAGTAACGCAAGCCCTTAATGGTTCAATATCGATCACCAGTGAGGAAGGCAACGGCGTAGAATTTGTAATTATCTTCCCCGTTGTTAATGCGAAAACGTCAGAATAGTTGTATAAAGTATGAACTTTTCTTGATTTTTATTGGCTAACCCCAATACCTTAACAGTAAGAATATTCACAAGTTGCTTGCAATCAAGTACATGAATATTAAAATTTAACCAGTTAGTTGCTTAAATCGTATTTTAGAAAGAGTGTAGAACACCATGCAGACGCCAAATGTGTTAATTGTTGAAGATGAGGTGGTAACCCGTACCACGCTTAAGAGTTTATTTGAAGCGGAAGGGTATAATGTGTTTGAGGCCGAGAACGGTGATCAAATGCATGATTTCTTCGAGAATCACGCTATCAATTTGGTTATCATGGACATTAACCTACCGGGTAAAAATGGCCTTATTTTGGCACGTGAAGTACGTGACCGTAAAAACGTTGGGCTTATCTTCCTAACGGGTCGTGATAACGACGTTGACCGTATTCTAGGTCTTGAAATTGGCGCAGACGATTATCTGACTAAGCCATTCAACCCTCGTGAATTGACTATTCGCGCGCGCAACTTACTGTCTCGTACTACAAACTCTTCAGAAGACGACGATTTACCAAGCCGTGTAAGCTTCAACGGTTGGACGCTTGACGGTGATAGCCGTTCATTGATTTCGCCTAGCGGGAAAGAATTCCGTCTACCACGCAGTGAATTCCGCGCTCTTCACCTTTTCCTAAGCAATCCAGGTAAGATCCTTACCCGTGAGCAGCTAATTATGGAAATGACGGGGCGTGAACTTCGTCCGAATGACCGTACGGTTGACGTAACGATTCGCCGTATTCGTAAGCACTTCGAATCAGATCCTTCAGATGAAGAGTTGATTGTAACCATCCACGGTGAAGGTTACCGTTTCTGCGGTCAAGTTGACGGCTAAGACGTTGCCTGAACGAGTTTTGAATTAATGAAAAGCCGCTACTGTGTAGCGGCTTTTTTATATGTAAACACTTTATCCCAATAACGGCATAACTTAGCTATGCCGCGAATTGTCACTTGAGATATCGAGTGCTAAATGATCGACTTCACACTGAGGATTAGCTGTCAGTAGCGCTAAAGCAAACTGAGTAGCGGTATTGCTTCTCTTCCAACAAGAATGCTTTATGTGTACTTGGGCTCCATGAATCATCGCCGCCTACGCCCATGTGAGCATGATCAATGTACACAAACACGCAATCTTGAGGTGTCAAATCACAGGTGTGTTTTGCCTCATCTAGCTGGGACTGACCGTACTCGCTCATGTTAAAATAGAACTGTCCATTTGCTTTTAAGCTGCTAACTTCAAGTTGTGTACAGCCACAACGCAAGCCGTTATCCGTTGGGAATATGTAGCGCGTTTGCATCTCTTCTATAGGTAAGGTGTAGTGACCATAACGCGCTGCCGCTTTTCTGTCAGGATAGTTCTCAAACGGCCCTAAACCTTGCCAGGCAATCGACGTTGGCTCATGCGCTACAGGTACCGCCGTTTGCATACCAATACGCGGCATAGGCGGTAAACCATCATCCAAAAGTACTTCAACGTCTACCGACAGCTCGGCCTGTGCATTTATGGTGTAAAGCCACTTGGTTGCCGCTACCAGCTTTTCTGAATGGTGATATTCAAATAACGATGTTATACGCACGTCTTGCGCGCCCTGCTCAACATTTACACTTGTGCAAGTGCGTGTCCACTTGCCAATTCCAGCACGACGCCAGCGTGACTCCCACGCATTCGGGTCGGGATTATCAACTTCGCTTACCCCGATGTCGTTGTCTAGCGGCGCTCTAAAGAAGTTATCTTCTAGCGGCGCGCTAAGTATTTCCTCCGCGCCTTGAAGCCACGAGGTTAATAGCCCGCTCTCACTATTAAAGCTAAATACGTTATTTTGCGCATGTACCAGCAACATCCCATCCTGAGCTTCAATTGATAGCTCACTTGTGCCGCTTGTTGTGTCGTTATCATTAAGAGAAAACGATACTATTCCACGCTTGTTGACTAGCGCTAACTGGGCGGTGTCCATAACATGCCCTGCTTTAGCCCACGAGCAGTCATTCGCTAGTACCACATCAATATTTAAGTGGTAGTCAGCGCCTGCTTTAAACGTAATATCTGGGCTAAGACTGAGCGTTTGTGCTTGTTGTGGCGCTATGTCGATTTCGCATTCGCCCTTCGCCTCAGCAATCGGTTGTCCATTTTCTAACACTTGCCAACGTAATAACTCGTTGTCTGTGCGTCTAAATAAGTAATCGCTGCTTACTGTAAGCTCAAACTTGTTGTCTTTCTCAACCAACGAAAAGCTTAAGTGCTGCTGACAATATTTAGCTTCTAATAAGTGCGGATGTGGCGTTCTGTCTGGAAATAACAGACCGTTTATACAGAATTGTCTGTCGTTTTCAGTATCGCCGAAGTCTCCGCCGTAAGCCCAGTATGCTTCGCCGCTATTAGTGTGCTTTACTAACCCTTGATCAACCCAGTCCCAAATAAAGCCACCTTGAAGGCGAGGATAAGCCTTAAACGCTTTCCAGTATTCATCAAAGCTACCCAAGCTATTACCCATAGCATGCGCATATTCGCATAGAATAACGGGGCGGTTTTCCCCCGGCATCGACAACCATTTTTTAATGGCCCACTTAGGCACTGCATCGTCTTTAATGTCGGTATCAACCCGTGCGTACATTGGCGCAATAATGTCGGTAGCCGAAGTATCTGCGCCGCCGCCTTCGTACTGTACAGGGCGCGATGGGTCAAATGACTTTGCCCAGCCATACATTGCATCGTGGGTAGGGCCGTGACCAGACTCATTCCCCAACGACCAAATAATGATGCTAGGGTGGTTTTTGTCTCGCTCGACCATTTGCGTAAAGCGCGCCATGTAAGCGCCGGCCCAGAGCGGGTCGCGAGAAAGCCTTCCCATTGGGAACATACCGTGGGTTTCGATGTTAGCTTCATCCACCACATAAAGCCCGTATTCGTCACAAAGCTCATACCAGCGCGGATGATTAGGGTAATGGGCGGTACGTACGGCATTGAAATTGTTTTGCTTTAACAACTTAATGTCTTCAAGCATGTCATCTTCATTAATGGCATGCCCTTTCGTTTGATGGTGTTCGTGACGGTTAACCCCACGAATTAGCACGGCTTTGCCATTTACCAGTAACTGGCCGTTTTTCATTTCAATGTTTCTAAAGCCAACATTATAGGCCTCAACATCAACGGCATTGCCATCCTCATCAATAAGCGAGACTACGATGCGGTACAGATTCGGTATTTCAGCAGTCCAGTGTTTAGGTTCATTCACATGAAGCGTTTGAAAAACCACATCATCCCAACCGCCCTTTTCATCAATACGCTTATTGTTAGTGCCGGTAATGACTTGCTCGGTAACAGCGTTATCGCCATCAAAAAGCTGAATACCCACTTTGTAAGTAGAAGGCGCATTGATGGCGGTACGTACAGTTACTGTTGCGTCGCGATAGCATGCGTCAAGGCTTGGCGTAACAAACACGTCTTGAATGTGGTGCTGAGGTTTGGTGACAAGATTTACGTCGCGGAAGATACCGCTAAGCCACCACATGTCCTGATCTTCTAAGTAGCTGCCGTCTGACCATCGGATAACCATTACCGCTAGTCGATTTTCACCTTCGACTAAGTAGCCAGACAAATCGAATTCAGCCGGTAGTCGACTGTCTTGGGAATAGCCTACGTACTCGCCGTTGCACCACAAGTGAAACGCGCTATTTACCCCTTCAAAGACGATATGATTGCGCTGTTTTAACTCATCCTTAGTAACGTTGAACGTTGTTCGGTAGCAACCCGTTGGATTCTCGCTGGGTACCACTGGAGGGTTCACCGCGAAGGGATATTTAACATTACAGTAAATCGGTTTGTCGTGACCTTGCAGCTGCCAGTTAGAAGGTACCGCAATAGGCTGCCAATTAGCAGACTCATCATCACTTAATGTTTTAGAAAGCAGGCTTTCAGGTACGTTTGCTGGTGCCTCAAATAAACGGAAATCCCACTGACCGTTTAAACTACGCTTTTGCGCATTGGTATTTTGCAATGCGTCTTTTAGCGTTTTATATCCGTGATGTGGGCTGTGGGCATTGATACGATTCCTCTGAAATACAACCGGGTTTTGCCAATCGTTTTGAGCCACTACTTGCGCAACATTAAGCATGTCATATCCTTTACTTTTTCGTTAAGCGCAATATAGCTAACTTTCATTAAATCCTTTATGCTCTAATCTTTCATATATTTATCCAAAACTATCATTTCACATTTATGCAACTTAGCTTTAGAGACATTGTAGACATAGGCCCTAAGTGCTTTGAACGCTTTATTGATAGTAGTGATACGCCTGAAATCAGCGACCTGGAGATTGAACTAGCAGGATGCTCTAACTTATCAGGTAACTATACGGTAGGTCGCGTTTCGCCTCCTAACCACACCTTGTTTTACAGCATTCATGGTCAAGGAAAATTTCGTGTCCCGTCAGGCGAGATGCAATTGGATGAAGGACAGCTAATTATTTTACCCGCTGGACAAAGTTTCGAAGTCACAATAGTCAGTGAGCAATGGGATATAATTTGGGTAAACTTGGCAGACTCCGAACGCTGGAAATCATTCAGTAAAAGTGAGGCTGTGGTGTTAGATAATGCCAAGCTAGAGGGTCTACATCACGCTATGGAGCTGCTTTACATAGAGCGCGATGTGGACAGTCGAGGGGCGGCAATGCAGCTCGTGTCTAGATACCTGTATCGTATTATTGATGCGCCTTTGAGTGACGTACATACTCACGATGAGAAAGAACGACGCCAGGTAAGCAGACTACACAGCCTCTTTTCAGCGGTTGAAAAACAGCTTCAGTTTAATTGGGATATGGAAAGCTTAAGTGAGAAAGCGCATTATTCTGCCCCTCACCTTCACAGGCTGTGCTTACAAGTATTTGGGAGAAGCCCCAAGCAGCACGTTATCTATTTGCGTATGACACGAGCCAAAAGCTTATTACAAAGCACACAGTGGCCCGTATCTTATATCGCCAGTTATGTAGGCTACGCAAATGTATTTACGTTCTCGAAGCGCTTTAAGAAGTCCACCGGGCTGTCTCCTTCAGCGTATCGAGAAAGCGTAAACTAGCTGCCTGCTATCTTCATTTGGTCAATAAGCACAGAACCGGTCTGTACACTACCGCGCACATCTTTTTCAGCGCCTATTGCCACAATGCCTTTAAACATATCTTTCAGATTGCCAGCAATAGTTACCTCGTGAACTGGGTATTGGATGATGCCATTTTCAACCCAGTATCCCGCTGCGCCGCGCGAGTAATCGCCCGTCACACCGTTGACGCCCTGCCCCATCAGTTCGGTTACGAACAAACCTGTGCCCATTTCTTTAAGCAGGTCGGCGTCGCTATGACCCGTATCACCTACTAGCCAGTTATGAATACCACCGGCGTGGCCATTCGAGCGGGTGTTTAGTTTACGCGACGAGTAAGTGGTATAAAGGTATGTAGCCAATTTACCCGCATCGACAATGGTCATGTCAGAGCATGCCACACCTTCGTTATCGAAGCTTGAGCTTGCCAGACCGCCTTTAATAAACGGACGCTCTTCAATATTAAGCCATTCTGGAAAAACTTGTTTACCCAAGCTATCTAGCAAGAAGCTAGAGCGGCGGTAAAGGCTGCCACCGCTAATGGCTCCTACGTAATGACCGAACAAGCTAGATGCGATGTCACGGTGTAAAAGCACAGGCACGTTTGCCGTGTTGATTTTACGAGCCCCCAAACGGTCTACAGTAGCTTTAGCGGCATCAATACCCACTGCACTAGCTGATTGCAGCAAAGAGGCTTTACGACTTACTGTGTAAGCGTAATCGCGCTGCATATCGTTATCTTGTGCGCCAATAACCATACAGCTTAGTGAATAACGGCTGCTAGGATAACCGGCGTTAATTCCATGGGTGTTGCCGTAAACGCGCATACCTAAATTTGCGTTATACGACGCGCCATCTGAATTTGTAATGCGCGAGTCGTAATTCATTGCCGCCGTTTCGGCTTCAATAGCAGTTTTAATGGCCTTTTCAGTATCTAATTCTTCAGGGTGATACAGGTCTAAATCAGGGAACTCGGTAGCGATAAGGTCGGCATCGGCCAAGCCTGTACAAGGATCTTCACTGGTATAGCGTGCAATATCGACGGCTTTTTCTACCGCCAGTGTTAGCGCCGCTTTGCTCAGATCTGCGGTAGACGCACTCCCCTTTCGCTTGCCTACGTATACGCTTATACCTAAGCCGCCGTCGTTGGTAAATTCAACGTTTTCAACTTCTTGCATACGTGAAGACACGGCGATGCCCTGCACTTTAGACATGCTGGCTTCGGCTTGTGTCGCGCCTTTAGAAAGGGCTAATTTCAGTACATCATCTACGACATTTTGAATGTCGGCTAACTGCTGCTCAATTTGCATAGTAAGTTTCGCTGTCTTAATTCGACTGTGATAGTTACAATTTAGCTAAAGTGTAACACTAATGAGTTTGAAATGAGTGATCAGAAATACAATTCTCCTGAAGATCCTTACTTCGAAGATGCGCAAGCAGATGAGTTCGAAGAGGAAGAATTAATCAGTAAAACTGAGCTGAAGCGTCAAGCTAAAGAACTTCACAAGCTAGGTGAAACGTTGGTTAACCTGACCGATGCTCACATCGCTACGATCCCTATGGATGAAGAGCTTGCTGACGCCGTAGCTATTGCCCGCAAAGTGAATAAGAAAAAAGACGGTTACCGCCGTCAACTTCAGTTTATCGGCAAGGTATTGCGCCAGCGAGACACTGCTCCTCTTGAAGAGGCGTTGGCCAAAATTACACATCAGCATCAGGCGAGCAATGCGGCCTTTCACGCACTAGAAAAAGCCCGTGAAGCCGTAATTGAACAGGGCGACCCCGCTATTCAAAAGCTGATTGAAGCGCACCCTGAACTTGACCGCCAGAAGCTGCGCCAATTTCACCGCCAAATTAAGAAAGAGCGTGAAAAAAATGCGCCTCCTAAAGCATTCAGAGAGCTGTTTCAGTATTTAAAAGACGTTATTCATGAGGATTAACCGTCTATAATTAAATAAAACTAATCTCAACATCACAGTTTTGTTCACCAGTAAAAGGGGGTAGTGTGAAAATATTTTCTAACCCTAACGCAACACTGAAAAGCAAGTACGGCCAGTATCAAATTGCTGTGCTTGGTAGCATTGTAGGCGTGTCGGCTGAAGGTATTGCCGATGGTTCAGCCATTGAACGCTATGCGCGGGATATGATGGATGTAATTAACAGCTTTGGTGGGAGTCACTGGGCATTTTTAGGTTTTTTGCATGGTTCTGCCCTTCTCACTAAAGCAGGTGAGACAGAACTGCAGCGTTCAATAGAATGGCGTGCGAAGCATGGAATGGCGCTTGGCGCGCTAGTTATTGGCGATACCACGGTGCAGCCCATTGTAAGAGCCCAATTTCAGAGAATTTACGACAATGCAGGCCTTGAGCTAGGTATTTTTACCAACGAGGAAGATGCTATTGAGTGGTTGAATGAAAAAGGATTTGAAAGTTAGCCACGACTTATACCTGTTCGCACACAAAAAAGGTTGGTGCCTAGGCCCAACCTTTTTTAATTTTCCAGTTTACGGGTTTGAGCTAAATTAAGCCGTACCACCCACCGTCAACTCGTCAATTTTAAGTGTAGGCTGACCTACACCCACCGGTACGCTTTGACCGTCTTTACCACATACACCAACGCCTTTATCTAGGGCAGTGTCGTTGCCAATCATTGAGATTTTTTGCATAACCTCTGGACCGTTACCAATTAAGGTAGCCCCTTTCACCGGTGCGGTAATTTTACCGTTTTCAATTAAGTAGGCTTCCGCGCTAGAAAATACAAATTTTCCTGACGTAATGTCTACCTGTCCGCCAGCAAAGTTCGGCGCGTAAATACCTTTGTCGATAGACGCGATAATTTCCTGCGGATCGTGTTGGCCTTCCAACATATAAGTATTCGTCATGCGGGGCATAGGCAAGTGCGCATAGGATTCACGACGACCATTACCGGTAGGCGCAACGCCCATAAGCTTGGCGTTATGTTTATCCTGCATATAACCTTTCAAGATACCATCTTCAATAAGCACGTTGTGCGCTGTTAGTGTGCCTTCATCGTCTACCGACAACGAGCCACGACGGTCGTTTAATGTCCCATCGTCAACAACCGTCACGCCTTTTGCTGCAACGCGCTGACCAATACGGCCACTAAATGTTGATGCACCCTTACGGTTAAAGTCGCCTTCAAGACCGTGCCCTACCGCTTCGTGAAGTAAAACACCTGGCCAACCGTTACCTAATACTACAGGCATAGCGCCTGCCGGTGACGCCACAGCCTGCATGTTAACGCGTGCCATGTGAAGGGCATCTTCTGCCAAGGTTTCGTAATACGGTTTGCCGTTTTCGTCTTGCTTAAAGAACGAGTAGGCATAGCGACCACCAGCCCCCGCTGAACCACGTTCACGTCTATCGCCTTGTTCTAGCAATACCGAGCAGTTCAAGCGCACTAGCGGGCGAATATCAGTAGCTAACGTACCGTCACTGCCAGCAACTATAATTTCTTCATACACACCGCTTAAGCTCACCACTACCTGATTGGCAGACGGTTCTTGTTTGCGGATATAGGCATCAACTGCTTTTAAAAGCGAAATTTTCTCAGCGTCTTGCATCGCAAGAATAGGGTTATTTTCGCTGTATCGCGCTTGCACTGTTTTTTGTCCAAGCGAAGCAACTTGTTGTGACCCGCCGCTTGGCGCAATGCCACGAGCCGCTTTACACGCTTTGGTCAACGCTTCTTCGCTTATTTCGTCGGAATAAGCGAACCCTGTTTTCTCGCCGCTAATTGCACGCACGCCTACGCCGCGCTCTATGTTATAGCTGCCTTCTTTAATAATGCCGTCTTCCAACACCCAGCTTTCGTGCTGGCTTGACTGAAAATACAAATCGGCATAGTCGGTATCGTGACGATGAATAGTCGCTAAAGCACGCTCTAGCTTAGAGATATCTAGCCCTGAGTCAGATAATAAATGACGCTCAACAGATTTAGACAAAGTGACTCCTGAATCGGTTATGTTCGGCAACCGGCATATTCTGTTTAATGGTTTCTCTTTCTGCAATATCTACTTTTGCCGAAACTAACCCTACGTCGGTTTTGCGTTCGGCAAGGGTCTCCCCCCAAGGCGACAGTACAAGACTGTGACCGTATGTTTCACGGCCATTTGCATGCACACCACTTTGATTTGCAGCTACCACAAAGCACTGCTTTTCAATGGCTCTGGCTTGCAACAACGCATGCCAATGCGCTTCTCCGGTGCGCTGGGTAAAGGCCGCTGGCAACACCAAAATATCGATATCGCCCATTGCAGTAAATAACCCTGGAAAGCGTACATCATAGCACACCGCAAGACCAATGTTGCCTATTGGCGTTTCAACAGTAACCACCTTGCTGCCCGCTTCGGTTGTCGCCGATTCACGATAACTGCCCGTGTTGTCGTTAACTGATACATCGAACATGTGAATTTTTCGGTAGTCTGCCAACACATCACCATTGGGGCCAAACAGTATGCAGGCTGCGGAAAACTTCTCTGGGCTATTGGTTTTCACTGGAAACGTACCCGAAACCAGATAGCACTGGTATTGTGCAGCAAGCGCTGACAAACGTCGCTGAATTACGCCTTCGCCCTTTGTTTCTGCCACAGCAAGTTGGCCTTTGTCTTTACCGCCGAAATAAGCAAAACACTCTGGAAGCACAACTAAACTGTTTTTCTCAATCTTTGCCGATGCCATTTCGTTTGCAACGGTGTCGAGATTTTCTTCCACGCTTGGCGCAGATGTCATTTGTAATGCAACTAAATTAACCATCGATCACCTCCATTTTAAGCCTGCGTACGTCATCTTCCGTTAATGGCCTGTCTTGCGGGTTGGCCGGTACAGGCGCATTTTGCGCAGGTAAGCTGATGTCTTTGCTGTTGCGCTCAACTTCGTCAAACTTAGGATCTTTTATGGTGCCTGTAACGCGATAGTTCACATTCGAAATAACTTTCGCAGAGGTTAGCACCTGGTCTATGGCAAGAGCAGCGAGTGCAGTAGGCGGCGTAGCCAAGAAATACACTAAAAACGGTAAGTTCCCGGTTACGTTCGGTGCGAACGATACGTTGTAATTTAATCCACCAGTGTTGAGGTCGGTGAAGCCTGTGATCTCTATTTCACCAGCGCCGCCGTCAATTTCAGTATCGTCGGTATACGCTTTGCCATTAACAATACTTAACGTACCGCCCATATCGTCGTAGAAAAAACCCTTAGCAAAAACGTCTCGAAAGTCGAGGCTGAGCTTTCGCACTAACGAGTTCAAGCTAAACAGGGTAAAGATACGTGACCCCTTATCACTCAACTCAGTTAGATACCCATCTGACAGCGACCACTCAACATTACCGTTTAGCTGTTCAAACCCGAAATCCATCGGCGCATTTGGCCAGTTGATATCAAACGCGACGTTTGCGCTAGAATCTTTTATACCTGATTCAACACCGTACTCTTTTAGCATCTGCCCAACGTCGGGAGACGTTAATGTTCCGTTTAACGCGCTTTGAATCTCGCCTCCGATGTGCTTCCAATAACCCGTTGCGGTAACGTTAGTTTCATCAGATTTCACTAGAAGCTGACGAATGGCTAAACCATTCTCTTCCTTCGCGATGTCTAAGGTAATTTCACCTAAATCGATGCCATGCACGCCACAGGACTGACAATAAAAATAAATGGGCGGTAGCGTATTTGGGTCAATATTGTAGGGCGACTCGCCTTCCTCATTTGGCATAGCACTATTGGTAGCTAACTCAACGCCGCTCTCTGAGTCGGCTTTTGTCGTCCCCCCGGCTTCAACAGGTTTCTCTAGTGATAAATAGTCGGCATTTATCTCAATGCCCTGCTCGTCTAAATCACTATTAATACGAATAGTGGCTCTTGCCTGAGGCGACGCTAAGTCTAGGATCCAATCTTTATTGCGTTCTGTTGCACTGAGCTGCGCATCTTTAATACTGTGGCCAGCAAAATTTAGCTTGTCGGCTTTGGCGAATATCCGCGAGGGAGTACCAAACAAATTCGCTTTTTTGCTTTCGTTTGATTGGATACTCGAGTGGGCATTTGCTTTTGCAACGGCGGTGCTGGTGTCTTTCCCTTTACCGGAAAGTAACATATTAATAGTAGTAAACCATTCTTGCACATCAGCTTGAGCTAGATTCGCGCTGATACTAAAACCTGTACCAATGTTGGCTATATCGCTTTCGCCAAGTGCCAAGTGCGCACGTGAAAACTGCATTTCTTTGTGCGGTAGTACGCCATCAAAACGAATGTTATCACCAAGTGACGCCTCCACATTTGATGCTTTGCTATCGCCTTTACTGGTAATAAGCAGCGGTAGACTGCTGCCCGCTGGCGTATCGAAGGGAGCAGGCAATACACTTTGTGTCGCCGTTAAATCTGCAGTTAAATTGGCAGTATAGTTAAACCCACTGTTTGAAAGCGACAGTTGAACTGTAGTGTTCCAATCACTTTCGCCGTCGATGTATTCGGTGAGGTCTGTATTCACATAGTTAGCGAGCGGATGTACATGCCATCGTCCACCTAACTCTACATTTAGGTCGTACGTGTCGCCCTGCCTACCGGATAGCGACAAGTTCACCGGCTGTTTAAGAAACTGCGCCTGAAGCCCACTTGCGTCTATATCGCCATTAACAAATGACACCTCTCCCGATGCCTTATCAAATAGCATATTTGTGGTCGCAACAAAAACGGGGTTATTCAACAAGTGCGCCGTTCCCGATGCCACCACATCTTTGCCTTTAAACGGAATATCAAGCTTTATGTCGGCAGTTAGAGGCCCGCCAATTTGCACGTCTTCGTTAAGTACTTTGCCTAAAGACTTTTTAAGGGACGAATCCATCATTAACGCGGTTAGCGCGTCCCCAGTGCCAGTACCATTGGCATAAATAATCAGGCGAGCATCTGGACTAAAGCTTGGAATGGCAGCCGACATATCACTGATTTTCATCCCAGCAAGCGTCGCACTAGGGCTCTCCATCACTAATGCATTATTCACAAAATACAAAGATAGGTCTAAGTTATTAACTGCCGGCCAGTCTGGCGCAAAAAGAAAATCCCCCTGCTCAATATCGACATACGCCTGAAAAATGCCCGTGTTGTCGTCAAACGGGAAGTCACTCGTGCGACCGTGCCACAGCACGCGCGCATTTACGATTTCACCTTCTCCTGTAAACGCACGAGTAAGGTATTTATCGGTATTGGCCCCCATTAAAGAAGGGGGAAATAAACTGCTCACCTCATTTAGCGCCAATGGGCTTACATCCACATAAAGCGACATAAACCCTGTCGACGTATTCAGTTTAAACTGCGGGCGAAGAGTAACGGCATCACTATCGAACAGCATATCGCTGCCTTTTACTACCCACTGCTTGTCTTCGCTATCTATCTGCTCTGGGTAAATATAAAACTGAGATTTAAACAGGTTTATATTGACGTCTTTCTTAATTACGCCGTTGGCACTAAGTAAGCTATCCGCACTTTCCAAGTAGATAGCGCCATTATTTTTATACCAGAAAAAGTCTGCGTCTAGCGACGAAAGGCCTGGTACCTTATCTGTTTTGTCCCACTGCAAATCTAGCACTTTAGCAGCTAAAGAAGGCTGACCGTTGTGCCATTGAATCTGCAACGTGGCCAACTCGCCTTTTGGATTAAGCCCGCGTATTTCTTCTTCACTGGTATCATCCATGAAAAGCGGCAACAGCAGCAGAAAGGGGTTAATTTGAACCGGCTTTACGGTGTTTATCAGCGCATCACCATTTGCACTTATACTGCCAATTAGGTCTGTTGTAAGGGTCTCGTTGCTCGAATTAAGCACCAATTGATCCACTCGGACATTCCAGCCTCCCTGTCTGTTCTCATCGTTAGGCAACGCTTGAAGACTACCTCCGCTGATACCTGTTACCGTTTTCGCGCGGCCACTGCCCCACTCTAAAAGGCTTTCACTAAGCTCGGCTTGTACGCTAGTGACTTCACTTTGAGAAAAGTTAGTCCATACTTCAAAGTTTGCGCGGCTTTGCGCTAGTGGACGCTTGGTTTTGATGAGATCGCTAACCCACGGAGAAATATCGAGCTCTTCTGCTTTGGCGTAAAACACGCCGTCAAAGTCTTCCCGCGTGCCCGTGATATCAATGATAAACGACGCCGAGTTAGCCGCTAAATCTGCAACCTTGAGCTGACCTAAACCTTGGTGTCGCTCTTCATGGTTGTTCCACGATAAACTTTCAATATCAAATGAATTGGTTTCATTAAGGTGAGTGACAGATACCACCCCGTCTTCTAACGAGAAGCTTTGAAGCTGCTCTAAAAACAGACGCTCTAGTGCATTTACTACAGGGAAGTTATTCTTATCGCCTCCAGAAAGGCGATCGGCGTCAATATCAAGCTTAAGACCACGCAGCTCAAAACGGGTAGATGAGATAAGTTGGTGGCGTAGCGATTCCCAAAAATCTAGCTCGACGTAGATTTGCCTGATATCCAATGCAACAGGGGAAGCATCGTTTTTAGCCAACGACACCGAATTGAGCACAATACTTGGACCATTGCGCTGCCAAACAGCATGCACACTTTGGATGGATAGGTTTACGCCATACTGCTCATTAATATAATTTTCCAACAGGTGTTTGTTGTGCTCAATATGCGGCAGAGCATAGCGTGCAGCGCTTAAAACAAGCGCGAAAAGTACAAGCAATACGGCGAGTAGCAGCCAAAACTTCTTAAGTAGATAAGCGGCTAACGACGAAAAATTTGTCACATTTTGCCTTTGTATACGTTAATGCATTACATCATGACGACGTCGTACTTATCCTGATTGTACAATGTTTCTGTTTGAACCTTGATTTGTTTAGACACAAATACTTCTAGTTCTGCCAACATATGAGACTCTTCACCCATTAAGGCTTCCGCCACTTTTGGTGAAGCGTAAACCACAAACTTGTCTGCGTCGTAGGCGCGATTCACCCGTACAATTTCACGCATAATTTCAAAGCAAATGGTTTCAATGGTTTTTACCGTGCCTCGCCCTTTACACACCGGGCATTCTCCGCACAATATATGCTCAATGCTTTCACGGGTGCGTTTACGGGTCATTTCAATTAGCCCTAGCGCAGTAAAACCGTGAATATTTATCTTGGCTCTGTCCTTGTTCGTCGCCACCTCTAGTGAGTGTAAGACACGTCGTTTGTGGTCTGGTTCAATCATATCGATGAAGTCGATAAGGATCATCCCACCCAAGTTGCGCAATCTTAACTGACGGGCAATTGCCTGCGTCGCCTCAATATTGGTGTTAAAAATCGTTTCTTCTAAGTTCCGGTGGCCAACAAATGCGCCCGTATTAATATCGATTGTGGTCATCGCTTCGGTCTGGTCAATGATCAAGTAGCCGCCAGATTTTAAATCGACACGGCGTTCCAAGGCTCGCTGCGCCTCATTTTCCACATCGTATAAATCAAAAATAGGTCTATCACCCGGGTAGTATTCGAGCTTGCCGTTCATTTCAGGCACATACTCTTTGGTGAACTGGTGAAGTTCATTGAATGATAGTTTCGAGTCGATACGAATTCTGTCGAGCTCTGTACCAACAAAGTCGCGTAGCACTCGTCGTGCTAGCGGTAAGTCTTCGTAAAGCACGTTCGACTTACGCTTTTTCATACGCGACTGAATTTTATCCCACAGCCTTCGCAAAAATGCTGCGTCGGACTGCAGTTCGTTTTTGCCCACGCCTTCCGCCGCAGTACGCAGAATGAAGCCACCGTTTTCATCACAAAACTCTTGCACCAGCGACTTTAAGCGCTCTCTTTCTGCTTCTTCTTCAATGCGTTGAGATACGCCTACGTGAGTTACCGAAGGCATAAATACAAGATAACGGCTGGGGATAGTAATGTCTGTGGTAAGGCGTGCGCCTTTGGTACCGATAGGATCTTTCACTACCTGAACCACAATATCTTGACCGTCTCGCACCAACTCGCGAATGTCTTGCTTTTGAATATGGCTTGCCGAGACTTCTTCAGCAATTTCATTGTGAATGACAATGTCAGATGCATGTAAGAAGGCGGCCTTTTCTAAACCGATATCAACAAATGCTGCCTGCATTCCCGGTAATACACGGCTAACTTTACCGCGATAGATATTGCCAACCAAACCGCGTTTGGTATGACGCTCTACGTGAATTTCTTGCAGTATTCCGTTTTCAATAAGCGCCACCCGTGACTCTGACGGGGTAACGTTAATAAGCAGTTCAGCACTCACGACACAACTCCAAATGCATTAAGTAATTGGCGGGTTTCGTACAGTGGTAGGCCTATTACGGCACTTGCACTGCCGTTAATGGAAACTACAAACTCACCACCAATACCTTGAATAGCGTAACTCCCTGCTTTGTCGGCAGGTTCTCCTGTTTCCCAGTATGCGTCAATTTGCTCATCCGTCAATGCTGCAAAAGTCACAGATGTGGTAATTACTTGAGTCTGTTGCTGAGCGTTATCAAGCACACAAATAGCGGTAAGGACGTCATGAGTTTTACCAGAAAGCATAGTGAGGATGCGCTTAGAATCTGCTTTATCTTCTGGCTTGCCAACACTTTGTCCGTTAAACGATATTAGGGTGTCGCTGGCCAGAATAACCTTGTCGTCGGTCATTGCCTGCTGATCCTCAAGGTATGCTTTCACCGCTTGGGCTTTTTCACTGGCTAGCCTTGCGACAAGCTCCATCGGTGGCTCGTTGTCACGGGGCGACTCGTCAATATCGGCAGGCTGTATTGTATGGGCTATGTTCATTTGTTTGAGCAAAGCGGTGCGTCGTGGAGAGGCTGACGCTAACACTACCGATTTTGTCATTGGCTTACCTTTGGTTTAATCGAGAACGTGTTCGGGTTACGAAATTGAAAACTGTCTGCGCGTGCGTCGAAGCAGCCAAAATACCCACGGCCACAACACCATTGACGTTATCACCGGCCACAGGTAATCGACTTGGAAATAAATATCAGTCAGTAGATGCTGCACCCAAAATGTAAGTAAGTGGTATAGCGCCGATAGTAGACCGATAATAATGGCTTGCTGCCAAACGGAGTAATTTCTTAGTCTTTGGTAATTAGCCGCTAATATATAAACACAAATACTTAAGCCGAAACTATGAATGCCCAAGGTTGTGCCTACAAGCACATCCATAGCAACACCAGTTAAAAACGCCACGCCCACATTCACTCTGTGGGGCAGTGCCATGCTCCAATATGCTAATACAACCAGTACCCAGTCAGGGCGGTACACATCTACTTGAGTGGGCAGCGGAACAATTTGCAGTACCAGAGCAACTAACAAACTAATCCATATAACGAGGTTACGTTTACGCATCTGAAGATTCTTCCTCGTTTACAGCTGGCTTATCAGTGTCGTCAGTAGAGTTAGCATCAGACTCACTCTCTGACTCAGGCGTGTGCCATAACAGCAATAGGTGTCGAAGCCTGTCTAGGTTTGCTAAAGGTGTGACAATAACACGAGCAAAAGGGCGGCTTTCATCTCGGACGACTTGTGAAACTCTTGCCACAGGGTAACCTTCTGGAAAGACCTTTCCTAAGCCAGACGAAATTAATGTGTCACCTTCTTGAATATCGACACTGTGAGGAACATGCTCTAGATACAGCTCGTTTAGCGCGCCGCTTCCGGTTGCGATAAAGCGAATATCGTTTCGAAGAGATCGCACAGGAATAGCGTGGGTAACGTCGGCAATCAGCAATACACGGCTGTTTGTAGACCCAACTTCCATTACCTGACCCACTATGCCCTTATCATCAATGACTGGCTGAGACAGATATACGCCGTCTATTGCCCCCTTGTTGATAACCACCTGCTGGCTGTACGGATTTTTATCCACCGCCATTAACTCAGCAACCATTCTTCGAGAAGAAACCCGAATAGGGGCCTGCAGTAACTCTCGTAATTGCGCGTTTTCTTTTGCAATTACATCGAACCGCTGGAGCTTTTCGCTCATTAGCAACAGCTGATTATTAAGTTTCTGGTTTTCGGACAGCAATTGTTCTTGAGACGTAAGACGCTGGGCACTTTCATTTAGCATTAAACCGGGAAGGTTTGCTAAATACTGAAGTGGGCTCATTAATGAGTTTAGATAAACCCGCGTTGATTTGAAACCGTCTAGCTTATGGTCGACAAATATCAGAACCACCGACAGCACAAGCGCCAGTGTAAGCCTGTTATTTAACGAAGGGCCGCGGGTAAAAATAGTATCCATGATACAAATAAGGCAACCTTACGGTTGCCTTTCCTGTTTATTCGTAGCTAAACAGGTCGCCACCGTGAAGGTCAATCATATCGAATGCCTTACCACCGCCGCGTGCTACACAAGTAAGCGGATCATCAGCAATAACAACTGGAATGCCCGTTTCTTCCATTAGCAATCTATCTAAGTCTTTGAGTAGCGCGCCACCACCGGTAAGTACCATACCGCGCTCAGAAATGTCTGAAGCAAGCTCTGGCGGAGACTGTTCAAGCGCCACCATAACTGCTGAAACAATGCCGGTTAGTGGTTCTTGAAGCGCTTCAAGAATTTCGTTTGAGTTTAGCGTAAACCCGCGAGGTACGCCTTCTGCTAGGTTGCGACCGCGTACTTCAATTTCGCGCACTTCTTCACCTGGGTAGGCAGCACCTATTTCATGCTTGATACGTTCGGCTGTCGCTTCACCTATAAGTGAACCGAAGTTACGACGAATATAGTTGATAATAGCTTCATCAAACTTGTCACCACCAATGCGAACAGATGATGAATAAACTACGCCGTTAAGTGAGATAATGGCAACTTCTGTTGTACCACCACCAATATCGACCACCATTGAACCTGTTGCTTCTGATACAGGTAAACCCGCACCAATAGCAGCCGCCATTGGCTCGTCGATAAGATAAACTTCGCGGGCACCTGCACCCAATGCAGATTCTTTAATTGCGCGGCGCTCTACTTGTGTTGAACCACAAGGAACACACACTAATACACGAGGACTTGGGCGCAAGAAATTATTGTCATGCACTTGTTTAATAAAGTGCTGAAGCATTTTTTCAGTGACGTAAAAGTCGGCAATAACACCGTCTTTCATCGGACGAATTGCACGTATATTACCCGGCGTACGACCAAGCATTCGCTTAGCTTCTGCACCTACTGCTGCAACACTTTTTGGTCCTGCTGCGCGCTCTTGACGAATAGCTACTACTGAAGGCTCGTTTAGAACAATACCTTGGTCTTTTACATAAATCAGCGTATTAGCTGTTCCGAGGTCGATGGACAGATCGTTAGAGAACATGCCTCGAAGCTTTTTAAACATGAAGAGTGTATTCCTGTTTCTGTGTTAACGCGTATTTGCAAAGGTGAGATGGCGACGCTTTAACGTGAAGTCGATATTTATTCGCACACTTTAACAATGGGGGCTATTTTGGGCAAGTAATGCTGTAATTAAGTGACGAAATAACTGCATTTTTGCTTCGTAGTTTTAGCGCTTTACCCATGAAGGGATACCACACACGCGTTTCCAAATAATTTTAAAATTAGACCCACATAGTGACCCTGTGAAAATTAGAAGGTTCAAAAAATAATTTGCTAATAATTTACATCTCTTTATGTTGGCGCCACTACGTTGTGCTACGCAACCAGCATTTCGGTCAAGCGGGATAACCTTCTTTGCTAATTATTGATTTGCTCGCGCTTGTAAATGATATTGTCGTTTCCTCGATACACACCATACGTAAGCGTTGCGTTTGGAGGGTTATCAGCTTCGCCATCTCCATCCCAATCCCAGAGCAACCATGTATCAGGGGTATAGGGCACAGGATAATTACTAGCCCCGTTTGGTATGGATATGTGTAAGCTGCTTGTCTTTCTTTTTTGCCATGCTCGCTGCGACGGCAGCAAGTGAGGACCTTTCGGCAGCGAATACATTTATCTTTTGGCCGCCACTCCGACTTTTAACCGGGTAGTCGACATAGTCTAAAACCATGTTGCTGGAGTCATAGGGAACCAGCTCTCCGAGAGTCCACGGTAACGCTGTTGTAATATCCTCTTCTGCCATTTCTGGCTTATCAACCTGTACCATGTGGTACATATGCTGTGAAAGCACTATAGAAACATTACAGGTCGACTTAGCAAACGGGCTTAACGCCGCCGATAGCTGTTGCTTGAGAGGCTGATGCTGATCATAGGGAATTGAAGAAACAGAATTAAGTGAAACAGCGTCGCCACTGCGCTCTATAGCCACAATGTGTAGCTCAGAAGCACAGACCGATACGCCTACAGTGACGCTAGTTTTTTTACTTTTCGAAGAAAATAAGCGTGAAAGCATATATCTACTTAATTCGTTAATGCCGAGTATTATCTTATAATCAACAATACCTTATGGCGCCAATAAGTAACATGGCATTAACTCAAAAGTAGACTAATTATCTAAATAGAACAAATGCCTATATAAGCATAGGCCTATATTGTGCACCCTCGTTTATGTGGCCAGTTTAATCGCTTAAATTTGTTACTGTTCCGTTTGCAGGAAAATAGTCGAAATACGCGCCGCTACTTAAGCTGAAGCGACACCAATAGTTGTCTTCGTTCTCTTCAAGTTCAGCATAGTAGTCGGCATGGATCTTAAAGCCGTCCACGCGCAGTGGTGTCGCCACTAGCGACGTCCATATTTTTTCACACCCTTCACTAGAAAGCTCAGCGGTCGGCCATCCGTTGTGATTCATTCGCACCGGAGTACGGTTCGTTTCTTTGCCCGACTCATTGTAGTGAATCAGCATTATCATAGTAGTGGGTTGGCGGACTCGCCATTGCCAGTGAGACGAGACGACGTGACGCTTAAACGTATCTAGGTTTAGTGCAAAGGCGATTGTTGTGGTGTCTTTCTCGTCGGTATGAAGAAAGTTGATAGTAACGCCAAGGGTAATTGCAAAAATAGCTGAAATAGCCGCCTTAAAAACATTAGACGTGGAAGGTTTCTTTTTGTTGGTTTTATTCATTGTCGATTCCCCATGCCTTTGTTCAAGTCGTTAGCGCTTGTTAGGCATTGTTCTATTTTATCGACATTTTGAAGAAAAAATGAAGTAGGTATAAATAAACCTTAAGAATTTCTGGTTAAAAAACGAAGACTCAGCATTATGGCAACGGCTTGTGCAATATCGTAATTCCCCAAAAATCACCGTCTTTTTGCTTTAATTGCCAGCCATTTTTTATGAGTGTTTTTCGGGTGTAATAGTTAGTCATACCATGCCCGAATAGCACTATCCGCTCGTGTTTCTCACACAGTTTTTCAATACGCTCGGAAACAAGATTAACCCTTTGCTTGGCAGCTTTGAAACTTTCAAATCGACCTTTAAATCCTATGAACCATAATGCACGGCTTAAGACGACCCAGTGCCAACTGCGCAAGGTGAACGGAAGTTTGTAGTAAGGAATATCCATTTCTTTAAGATAGGGCAACTCTTCATCAATTTGAGTCGCGCCGTAATAAGCCGCAGACAATTTAGCCCTTAGTAACGGGCTAACCACAATGTAGCTGTCGTCGATATGGGTCTTCTGCTTTGGGTGACTTGTTGGATCGAGTATCGATTTATCATAGTTACGCACCCACTGAGCATATTGAGCTGAGTTTACTTTGTCATTATGCGCCGAGAGAGGCTTACCGTGTCTAATAAGTACGACTTCCTTGACGGAAGTATTGTTTATCACGTCCATGTTCATTTTAAGTCGTCTACTTTATCCTGTTGGGCTAGCTAATCAATGGCGATTGAGCCATCTTATCGCTTTTCAAGCAAAGATGGCTCCTTCTAATACGTACCTTTTCACGGGTTAGGCGCTTGCCAATACAGCATCCACAGACTCATCCGATTGAACTGCGCCAGAAACTTTCATTGAGAGATAAGAAGACAGCGCTTCCTGTTGGGCTTTGTCCAAGCGTAATCCATGTTTTGTTCTGCGCCAAATCACGTCTTCTAGACAACAAGCCCACTCGCACTCTATAAGGTAATCAACTTCTGCCTGATACATACCAGCCCCGAAATGAATCCCCATAGCATCTACTGACGCTTTACCTTTAAGAAACTTATAACATAGTAAGCCATACTGTCTTGCGTAGCGTTCAGCGATAGCGTTGTCCAGCCAAGAAAAATCGGAAGTTAGTTGAGCAACTAGCGATTCTTGACTTTCAAATGCACCACCTGGTAGCGGTACTTCTTTGGTCCACGCTTTTTTCGCTTTCGGGAAACATGAGACAAGTTTATCTACCGCGTGCTCTGAAAGCTTTCGATAGGTTGTAATCTTGCCGCCGAAGATATTCAGTAATACGGGCTTTCCAGCCTCACCCTTAAGCTCTACTTTATAGTCCCGAGTAAGTTCTTGTGCTGACGCGTTTTTCTCTTCTAAGAGTGGGCGCACGCCACTGTAAGTATGGACTATATCTTCGCGTGTTATCTTGGACTTGAAGTAGTTGTTTACGACGTCGATTAGGTAATCAGTCTCTTCGTTTGAAATTGCAGCGTCAGACGGATTACCTTTAAAGTCTTCGTCTGTTGTGCCCACAAGTGAGAAATCACCTTCGTAAGGGATCACGAATACAATACGTCCGTCTTTATTTTGCAGAATGTACGCTTCATCAGAGTTATATAGCTTGGGAACGACAAAGTGACTTCCCTTTACCATGCGCATCGCATTGGGGTTGTGAATATTTACCAAGCGATCTAGAAACGATACTGCCCACGGTCCAGCCGCATTGACAATTGACCTGGCCTTAACTGTAAACGTTTTCCCTTGAGACGTTTTAAGCTCCACATTCCACAAATTATCTAACTTTTCAGCTTTAACGCATTCAGTACGCGTATATATCTTCGCCCCCTGATCTTGGGCAGCTAGTGCATTTAGTACCACTAAGCGTGCGTCATCTACCCAACCATCTGAGTATTCAAAACACGTTGAAATATCGCTAAGCAGCGGGCTTTCACTGGTGGTCGTTAGCTTACGTGAGCGCGGTAACATATTGCGCTTAGCCAGCGAGTCATAGAGGAATAAACCAATTCGTATCATCCACGCAGGGCGTAAATGCTTTTGGTGAGGCAAACGAAAACGTAGCGGCCACATGATGTGAGGCGCTTTCTTCAACAACACTTCACGTTCTGCCAGCGCTTCCTTTACTAAGCGAAATTCATAATGTTCTAAATACCTAAGCCCACCATGAATCAATTTGCTGCTAGAAGAAGACGTTGCGCCTGCGAGGTCACCTTTCTCGCACAAAGCAACCGAAAGCCCGCGTCCCGCAGCGTCAAGCGCGACGCCTACGCCGTTAACACCGCCGCCAACGACTAAAACGTCGACTGTCTGTTCAGTTTGATTGCTTTGACTCATACATTGCCTCTAGTGGTATTTATATGGATATCCTCATATGGTTGTCTATTTGACAAGCAAAAAGAAAACATGTCAACACAAAACGAACATTTACGAACATTAAAGAAAGTTAAAATTCGTAGTTAAAAGGAATGAACAAATCCAATCGCAACAATATTTGACTGATTTACATTGAAAAATACGTGGTGTGTAAGTGCGCTTGCGGCAACAGTGCGTAATGTTTAAAGAAGGCTGCCAAAAAGTAGAATGCGAGCAAAACCGAGAACAGGTTTAAAAGTAGTGGAAAACTATAGCAAATAGATGGTCACGCTTTGACAAAGGTGATGTTATTTTCTTCGATTATCTTGCTTATGCTGGGCGGCGGGGCTTTATCACAAACTAAGCAATCAACCTGTGAAATGTGCCCCTGCTCCACCATTGCGCGGCGTTCAAACTTACTGTAGTCCGCAGCTAATATAACGTGTTGAGTATGCTCCAAAATGGCTTGGGACACTTTCACTTCTCTGAAATCAAAGTCAAGTAGTGCACCGTCCGAACTAATACCACTGATACCGATTATGCCGTAATCCATGCGGAACTGGCTTATAAAATCGCAGGTTGCCTCGCCAATGATTCCGCCATCGCGATAGCGAACTTCACCGGCAGCAATTATGACGGAGAAATCCTCTTTAGCCGAAAGAATGGTAGCAACGTGAATATTGTTGGTTACCACGTGAAGGTTTTTGTGGTTGAGCAACTTAGTTGCGATCATTTCCGTCGTCGTACCGATATTAATGAACAACGATGCGCCGTCGGGGATCATCGCAGCCACTGCTTCAGCAATTTTCTCTTTGACTTCGCTGTTTTGGGTTTTCCTTTCCTGATATGGCGTGTTTTCCCAACTTCTGTTAAGGCCAGCACCACCATGATAGCGGCTAACCACACCATTTTCAGCAAGCTGGTTAAGGTCTCGGCGGATTGTTTGCGGCGTAACTTCGCAAGCACTGACCAAGTCATCAATAGACATAAAACCATGTAGCTTTATAAGCCCAACAATTTTTTCGTGTCTTTGGGTTTGATTCATCGCGAGTCCTCAGAATTAGAAAATTACATCAATTATACGTGCTTAACTTCAATGTTCCCATAACAAAACGAAACGCCAATGTTCGTTTTCGAAAATATAGCATTGTTAATCCTGTGTAAATGATGCAAACTCTATTAAAACTATCTTCAGGAGTGACCTTATGGGACAACATATCCTTGCCATTGACCAAGGTACAACAAGCTCTCGCAGCATCATTTTTTCTCCAAAGGGCAGTATAGACGCTATTGCACAGCAGGAATTCTCTCAAAAATATCCGAAAGATGGCTGGGTTGAGCATGATCCAGAGGAGATTTGGGAAAGCGTTGTCTCTACCCTCAAAGATGTTTTCAAGAAATGTTCATTAACACCATCAGATATCGCAGCCGTTGGTATCACTAACCAGCGCGAAACAACCTTAGTGTGGAATAAAAACACTGGCGAGCCTGTCTACCCTGCTATCGTTTGGCAAGACAGACGCACAGCCCAGCTTTGTCGTGATTTAAGCGAAGACGAAGAGCTCGTTTCACACATTACTGAATCGACAGGGCTTCTGTTAGACCCTTATTTCTCTGCCACAAAAGTAGCTTGGATATTAGACAATGTAGAAGGTGCAAGACAGCAAGCCGAGGACGGAGAGCTGTTGTTTGGAACCGTAGACACGTTCCTTATATGGCGCTTAACGGGTGGTGAGTCACACAAAACTGATGCCACCAATGCCTCGCGTACAATGCTGTTCGACATCAATAATCAATGCTGGGATGAGAAATTACTTAATAAATTCAATATCCCACGCTCAATGCTACCCGAGGTGATGGACTGTGCGGCTGACTTTGGTGTAACGAAAGAAGATATCATAGGTAGAGTTATTCCTATCCAAGGCGTAGCAGGCGACCAGCAAGCAGCATTAGTTGGCCAAGCGTGCTTCGAAAAAGGCATGGCCAAGAGCACCTACGGTACCGGTTGTTTTATGATATTGAACACTGGTGACGCCCCTTTGCAATCGAAAAACCGATTGCTCACCACCGTTGGGTATCGTTTAAACGGCAAAACGACTTATGCGCTTGAAGGCAGTATTTTTATGGCCGGCGCAACCGTTCAATGGCTCAGAGATGGCCTGAAGCTTATCGACGATGCCGCCGAATCGGAGGCACTTGCACAGCGAGCAAGACAAGATAACGGCGTGTTCCTTGTCCCGGCATTTACTGGTTTAGGCGCACCTTATTGGGATCCAGATGCCCGTGGCGCAATTTTAGGTTTAACCCGCGACACAGGCATTAGCGAAATCGTTGCAGCGGGACTTCAGTCTGTTTGCTATCAGACTAAGGACCTGCAAAAAGCAATGGAAAGCGATGGCGCTCGCCCCACAACTATTCGTGTAGATGGCGGTATGTCGCGTAATGATTGGGTTATGGGCTTTCTTTCAGACATATTGGGCGCTGAAGTAGAGCGCCCTGAGATTACGGAAACCACCGCTCTTGGTGCTGCCTTCTTAGCAGGATTACAGGCTGGTGTCTTCAATTCAATCGACGATTTAACCCATTGTTGGAAGAGTGATAGCGTTTTCACTCCAAGATTGACCAAGCAAGAACGTGATCAAGCCTATGATGGTTGGAAAGCGGCAGTTGACCGCATCCGCTGCAGCTAATTTTCCTTTATTTTTCTGATTGTTAATAAAGTGCGGCTATAGGCCGCACTTTTTTTATACAAAAAAATTTTTTATAACATTGTAATTACATTGTCATTTTGTGCTAGTATTGGATCCAAGGTAAACGTTTCACCTTTTACCTTAAATCATAAACGCTATATTTTTCATAAAGTTACAAATAATAATCACGAAAATATAACGTTAAATGTGTAAAGGTATTGTTAATAAGCTTGATCCGCACATACTAAAAACGTAATTTAAGTGCAAAGTACGTTAAAACGTAGCCTACTCACGGAGAAAACACAGTGACACATAAAATTAACACATCACAGTTAGGCCCTATCGCGAAACGCTCACTTTTAGGTGTTGCTATCGCCTCTGCCCTACACGCCCCTATTTCACTGGCACAGGAAGCAACTACTGCTACTGATAAAGAAGTGGAAGTTATCGAAGTTAAAGGTTTTACCAGCTCTCTGAAAGCATCAATGCTAGATAAGAAAGCATCTGATGTTGTTTACGACGGTATTACGGCTGAAGACCTAGGTAAATTTCCAGACCAAAACGTAGCTGAATCACTACAAAGAATTACTGGTGTTGCCATTGATCGTTCAGGTGGTGAAGGTCAATTTATTACTGTGCGTGGTTTCGGCCCAGATTTTAACACCGTACTTGTTAACGGCCGCCAAATTGCTACAGAAAACCAAGGTCGTGCTTTTAGTTTCGATACGCTTCCAGCTGAACTTATTAGCGGTGCAAAAGTTTACAAGAGCCCTCTCGCTTCTATGCAAGAAGGTGGTATCGGTTCAACCGTAGAAATCACAACTGCTCGCCCATTCGCATTTGACGGCTTCAAGGCCGTTGCAAGTGTAAAAGGCATGTACGAAGACATTTCTGAAGAAACAACGCCACAAATGTCGGGCTTAATTACCAATACCTTTATGGATGGTAAACTAGGTGTGTTAGCTGCTGCATCATTCCAACAGCGTAAGCTACAAACAAACATGCTAGAAACGCGCTACTGGCGTCCTGAAGTAAGCCTAACCAATCGTTCTGAGCTAGATAACCCTGATTACGCTGACAATGCCCAGTTCAACGGTGTGTACATTCCGCAGAACTTTGACCAAATCGTTGATTTAGTCGATCGTGAAAGAACATCTGGTAACCTTGTTGTTCAGTATGCTCCTAACGATGACATGACGCTTACTTTAGATGGTCTTTACTCTAAATTTGAAGTTGACTCAGACGCACACAGTGTTGGCCACTGGTTCTCTGATAGCAACCTCGACAACATGTCTTTCACTGACAACGGTAGCCTATCAGGTGTAACAAGCACCGTTGTAGACGGTGTTGGTGGTGCGACTGACTTTATTCGCCGCCGCTACGGCCGAGATGTTGAAATCCAGGCTTTCGGTGCAAACTTTGAGTGGTTAGTAAACGACAACTTAACAGCAAACATTGATATCTCAACTTCAACTGCCGAAGACAGCAGTGGCGGTGACAACTTCTTCACTGTTGTGGGTTATAACAACGAATACAGTGTAGATTTCACAGGTGCTACTCCATCATTGACTGTTGCCGGTGGTGATGCCGCTTTACAAACACCGTCACTAGGTCGTATGCACTACAATGAGCGCAACGGTTTTGACACGGAAGATACCATCAGTGAGTACCGTGCAGACTTCTCTTGGGTACCTGATTCAGACAATGCGTTCTACAAAGCAGATTTCGGTATCTATTTCCAAGATCGTGAAAAATCTAATACTCGCTTGTTCGCTTCTGGTTGTGACATTTATTGCGGCTACACATTCGATCTTCCTGACGAGCTTCTAAGTGTATTTACTGCACAAAACTACTTCGGCGGTGTGCCTAATCAGTGGCTAACTTATGACCCTGAAGCGTTCTTTGACTACGCAACATCTGATGCAGCAGTACAGCAAATTGCAGACGCTACAGGTGAATCGTTTGACGACGTTCGCGCAGCGATTGATGCAACAAATATCGGCAACGCACAGCCAAGCAATGACTCATTCGTAGTGAGCGAAGAAGTATTAAGTGCGTACGCACAATTCTACTTCACTACTGAAATCTCAGAGATGCCACTTGATGTGAATTTTGGCTTCCGCTACAGCGAAACTGACACTTCAGTAGACGGGACAAGTCAGATTGTAAGAGATCTTCAGCCAATCCCTAACGATCCGTCAGACCTTAATGTAGTTTATGAAACAGAAGTAGGTGCGCCGGTTAACGAGAAAAACAGCTACTCTTCGCTGCTTCCTAACTTAAACGTTAAGCTACAGTTAACAGACGATTTATACCTACGTTATGCGTTTTCTGAAACGCTAACGCGTCCAATGATGGATGACTTAGTGCCTGTATTTAATGTTACTGTGAGCCGTCCGGGTAACTTGCAAGCACAAGCGGGTAACACTGAACTTAAGCCATATAAAGCCACCAGCTGGGATGTATCTTTAGAATGGTACTACGACGATACTAGCTACTTCTCAGCTGCAGCCTTTAACAAAGAAGTGGAAGACTTCATTGCAGGTGATGTTGCTGATGAGTCTCTTTTCTTAGAAAGTGGCGAGTATGTATTTAGCGTTCTGCGCCCTCGTAACGGCGATACGCTTGAAGTTGAAGGTTTAGAGCTTGCTTGGTTGCACACGCTTGAAAGCGGCTTCGGTATCCAAGCTAATGCTACTATCGTTAACTCAGATGCAGAATTTAGCCTTCCAGGTTTAGGTAACTCACAAAACATTACATTGTTCTACGAAAAAGATGCGTTCCAAGCGCGTGTTGCACTGAACAATCGTGAAACCTTTATGCAAGAAGCGGTAAGTACTCTTGGTGGTACTGAGCCTCGTTTCACTGAGACTTACACCCAAGTTGATATGAGTGTAAGTTACGATGTAACTGAGTCTCTTACGGTATTCTTCGAAGGCATTAACATTACTGACGAAGAGCTAACGCGTCGCGGTCGCTTATCAGAACATTTCGTTCAACAAGTTGCTGACGGTGCTCGTTACGCTGTTGGTGTTCGTGCTAGCTTCTAATAACAACTAGTCTATCAAGGGGGCGCTGTTGCCCCCTTTTGTCTTTATTCTGCTGAGGAGTTTTTCGTGTCAGGCAGCTTAACCCAACTTGTCGTTTTTATTTTCATCACCGCACTTATCGGGCTTCTTACCTATTTAAAGTGTCGCGGTCATGGGCATAGTAAAGCCAACGAAAACAAAGAATATTTCTTAGCTGGCGGCGGACTAACATGGATATACGTCGCGGGCTCAATAACGTTAACTAATTTAAGTACCGATCAACTTGTAGGGATGAACGGTAACCAAATGGCACTGCTTGCGTGGTGGGAATTTGCCGCGGTGGCGGGCCTAATCATTCTCGCGCGAGTTTTTCTTCCCGTTTATTATCATTATCAGTGCACCACAACCACCGAATTGCTGGAAATGCGCTATAACAACAAGCATATAAGAGCACTAATAGGCCTTCTTTTCTTCCTAGGTAGCAGCCTTATTTTCATGCCTGCCGTAATCTACACCGGCTCGCTTTTCATGATTAACATGTTCAATGTAGACATTCCACTTATGTATGTTGCGACCGCTTTTGCATTGATTGGTGCCTTCTACGCTATCTTTGGTGGGCTTCGCGCGGTTGCAGTTTCGGATACCTATTCTGGCGTATTGCTTTTGACTATGGCGATTGTTGTTGTCGTTCTTGCACTATTCGCAATCGATTTTGATTTCTCGGGCATACCTGCCGAACGCTTAACCCTAATTGGCGATAATGATTCGCCTCTACCATGGCACACGTTATTAACCGGTATGGTGTTTATCCAGACTTTCTACTGGAGTACGAATCAGGTAATCACTCAGCGCGCCATGGCTGCACCTAATTTAAAAGAAGCACAGAAAGGCGTATACGCAGCGGCGATCATCCGCTTTATCGTTGTTCCTACCATTATCGTAGTTCCAGGTATCATTTCGTATAAGCTGTACGGCGATATCAACGATGCCGCTTACGGTACGTTGGTAGGTGATGTTTTACCTAGCTGGCTATCAGGTGTATTTGCAGCGGCCCTCGCTGCCGCAGTACTCACTACTTACAACAGTAACCTCAACTCTGCGACTGCACTTTATGTCTGCGATATACACGAGGCGTATTTTCAGAAGAAGCCAAACGTTGCACGCTTAAGCGGCTTTGTGACCGCGGCGCTTACTATTGTGTCGCTAGTTATGGTTCCTGTGTACGCGCAAGCAGAAAGCATCATCAACTTGCTTCAACAACTTTTCGGGTTGTTAAGTATGCCTATTCTTTCCATCTTTATTGTTGGATTACTATTTAATAACGTAAACGCCAACGCGGGAATAGCGGCAGTTGTCTTTGGTGTGGGTCTATACGCTTTCTTTAGCTTTGTACACGCTCCTTTCGGCCTGCACTACATTCACCTGATGTTGGTCACATTGGTTTGCTGTATTGCCCTCGCCCTTGTCTTAAATCGGGTTGTATTTAAGCAAAAGGCAGAATGGCGTGGTCGTTTGATAGAGAGCGAAGAAGCACACGGCTAATAAGGTCAGCCATATATTGGCTGGTTCAGATAACTAGGATTACTACGGCTGTGGCGGAACAAAAGTACGGTTTGTTCCGCACTTTTGTTCCGCCACACGCTGTGAAGTAGATGAAAGCAGAGAGGAGACTCTGTAAGCGTGATTGAAACAGATTTAATCACTCGACGACCGTGCAAGAAAGCAGGTATTAAGCTCTATAAACCGTTGTAAAACCATAAAACCGTACGGATGTTCCTTCTGTACTTTTCAGTCATCTTTTCTTTTAACAACATGCGCTATAAACATCTAGGCATGTAAAACGAGGTTTTTATGTCGTCACTCACATCATTCGTTCGTTTGTCGAACGAGAAAGCCACATTAATATTCGACTGCCAGGGTCGTATGCCCAAAGTCATTTACTATGGTGCGCCATTAAGTGACAGTACAACACCAGAAATGCTGAGCGTTTTAAACACCCGTCAAGAAGCCAAATGCGCCCCCGTAATTGAACCGCCGATTACGTTGGTACCGACTCACGGTGACGGCTGGACGGGTCAGCCAGGTCTTGAAGTGTCGGGCGATGCCGACCAGTGGTCAGCAGGCTTTAGCCTGACCGGAATAAATGAAGATGCACAGTCTGTTGCTTTCGTAAGCGAAGACGCTCGCCGCGGTATGCGTCTTATCACAACTGTTGAGCTCGATAACAAAACGAGCGTAGTAAAATACGTTTCTCGTCTCGAAAACAGTGGCAAAACACCGCTCAATTTAGGCTATTTGAATGCCGCTAGCCTGCCCTTGCCTACTTCCGTAAGCAAAATTAAAACATTTGAAGGCCGCTGGTCAGCAGAGTTTCAAACCAAAGATCACGATCTCTTCTTTGGAAGTTATGTACGTGAAAATCGCCGAGGCAAAACATCTCACGACACCTTCCCTGGTCTGATTGCATTCCCTCAAGGCACGGGTGAACTTAACGGTGAGTGCTATGGCTATCACCTTGGCGCTTCTGCAAACCACAAGCTTCGCGCCGAGCTTATGGCTGATGGCAGAAGCTATGTGCAGTTTGGTGAGTTATTATTTCCAGGTGAAGTGGTACTTAACGCTGGCGAAAGCTATACATCCCCCGTGCTTTACACAGGCTATGGCTGTGAAGGTTTCTCTTCGCTATCACAACAGTTCCATAACTTCATTCGCAGCAACGTGCTAAACCACAGTGCTGAATCGAAGCCTCGCCCGGTGCACTACAACACATGGGAAGGAATCTATTTCGATCATAACGAAGACGAACTTAAAGCCTTAGCCGATAAAGTTGCACCACTGGGCATTGAGCGCTTTGTGTTAGATGATGGTTGGTTTAAAGGGCGCAGAAACGACAAGGCAGGGCTTGGCGACTGGTTTGTTGATGAAGCTATCTATCCTGAAGGACTAGACGGGCTAATTGACCATGTTACTGGCCTTGGCATGGAATTCGGTATTTGGTTTGAGCCAGAGATGGTAAACCCTGACAGCGACCTTTACCGCGCACATCCAGAGTGGGCGCTGCAAACCGAGAATAACCCCCACGTCCCTTTCAGAAATCAGTACGTATTGGATTTAACCAACCCCGAAGTGGTTGATTACCTTTACAAAGTGATTACTGATGTACTGAAGGCGTACCCCAAAATCAGCTACATCAAATGGGACATGAACCGCGACGTAAACCACCCCGGCAACCTTCACGGTAAACCTGCGATGCATGGTCAAATGGCTGCGCTTTACAGCTTAATAGACCGCGTTAAGGCAGCGAAGCCAGGCATTGAGATAGAAAGTTGTTGTTCAGGCGGCGGCCGTGTAGATTTAGGTATTTTGCCACACACAGATCGTTTCTGGACGTCGGATTCTAACGACGCACTAGACCGTTTGTATATTCAGCGTGGTTGTTCTTATTTCTTCCCGTCTGAAGTAATGGGCGCACACGTTGGCCCGCGCGACTGCCATATAACGGGTAGACACTTACCTATTGAGATTCGTTCGGCAGTAGCCTTGTTTGGCCATATGGGTATAGAGATGGACCCACGTGAACTTACTGACCACGAGCAAAGCGTACTTACCGACGCTATTTCACTTTACAAAAAGTATCGTCATATCACCCACGGCGGCGACCTTTTCCGCATGGACGATGACGGCATGAACGTAAAATTTGGTTATGTGTCTAAAGACAAGCAAGAAGGTATTTTTGCATATAACAGCGTTATGGAAACTGTTCGCACTACGCCAAACCGCTTCTACTTTGCAGGTCTTGATGCTAACAAACAATACACCATTGAGCGTGTTTGGCCTGAAAAGCTAAAAGAATACACCCCGTCTATTTTGCAACAAACTGAAGGGCAAGTATTCTCTGGCGAAGTATTAATGAAATACGGTATGCAGCTGCCGGTGCTCTTCCCACAAACTGCATTGATTTATACCGTTAAAGCGGTATAGAGCTAAAGGCTCGACTCGAAAGCTAGAAGCTAAAGCGAGCTAAGCGGTGTTACGCCGCTGCTCGCTTTTTTGTGGTGCTTACTTGCTTTGCATCTCCAAGCCTAACGCCCAGCGATCGTCAAACCCTTTCCAAGGCTCTGGCTTTTTGCCATCTACGGGTACTTGGGCACTACTGCCACTCACGTTCAGGTATTCACAATCATCTTTTAAACCTTTCACATGGCAGTTCATAAGCGCAAGCGCAAAATGCTCGTTAATGGCATTAAGCTTTTGCACTTCCCATGCCGGCTCAATGTAACTTCCCAAATCAAATTCACTGCCATAAGCTTCTTTAGGTGCAGGGTGAGGTGCAACATTGTGGCGTGCATTCTTAATGGTCAATAACTTAGATTCTTTACTGCCGGTATTATCGAATAACCACTTTATACCGTTGTAGCCAGAAATATCGTCGTTGTCCCCAGCAACATAAAGAACAGGAATTTTAATATTGTTTAGCGATTGAACATCAAATAGCTGATGTTGCCCACCCCATGGCGCCAGTGCTAGCGCCGCTTTCCAGGCTGGTAATGCTTCTTCGCTACTGGCCTTGCCACCTGCGCAGGTGTTAAGCGCTTCTTTAATTAACGCCGCCGTTTTAGGATCTTGTGTACCAGTGAAGGTTGCAGCGGTTTGGTCGTTAAAAGCATAGCATCCTCCTACCGTGCTAACTGCGCCGTAGCCCCCCATTGAATAGCCAATCACTCCCGCTTTGCTTGCATCCACACTCTCTTTAAAAAAGGTATTTTCGCTGATGCTGTTCAATGTAAGAACTTGGTCTCGTGAACGATTTAATAACGTACTTGGAAAACCTGAATACGGATTTTCTGCAAAATTAACATCTTTGTTTGTGGAATCTGTGTGGTCGATTGCCGCTACTACATAACCGTGAGACGCGAGGTGTTCGCCTAAATAAAACATAAGGGTGCGGTAACCGGTATAACCATGAGAGATAACTATTACCGGAAAATCAGTGTCAGCAACGGCTATAGGCGCATCACGGCTTGCATCAGCTTGTACCTCAAACACCTGACCACTTCTTGTTTCATTAATGTACGTGGCCTTTTGAGCCGAGCTTGCTGCAGGATACCAAACCTCCAAAGTAAGTGATCGCTCGACTTCATTACCAGCAATGTCTTTTACTTTAGCAGGATAAGCCGCTTCGATTGTCTTTACGCCAACATCATAGTTACCTTTCTCACTTAACGATGGCATTACGTCGGCTGGAAACGGCTTATAAAGCGTTTGAGCAGCTGATACCGAAGGAGATATGGCCGCGGTCGCTGAAACCAGAACAGCACCGCCAAAAAGCAGGGATAACGTTTTCATAATTTGGGGAATTTTCTCGTTATTAACAGGCAAATTTATAATACCTCGTCACGGGTATCACACAAGCCAAACACTATTATTATTGTTGATTAAGAAGAATAAGGGGAGGTAATAAAATAGGCTGCTTTACGCATGAATTGTCGTGAAAGTAATGGTAAAACGTAAAACCTTGAAAGCCTTCAGTTTGAAAGGTATTGCTTCCACCTTTCATCAAAAAGTGGTTTAAGAAATAAAGGGTATCCATCTGCCACAAAGTTAATGTCTCTTAAGGTTTGGCTTTTTATAGGCGTAGATGTAATGTGAGTTAGCGCGCTGTCTAGATCACTCGTTACCGCTTGTCCTAGCTCACTCTTAGAACACAGTAAGCGCTTTGTTCCTCTTAGCTGCTGGGACAGTTCACTGATTTGATAAACATCAAGCGCATCGAGTTCTTCTTCTGGTAATGCTGAAAGCTCGCGGTGCCCTACATAGCCAAAATCTATTCTCCCACTTTCCAGCAGGGCAATGGTATGCATGCCTAAGTCTTTGCCTAACCCATTTAAACGAACCACATTGTTTTTTGTAGCCCATTGCTCAACGGTATCGGCGTATACGTTATTCACATCGTTGTAGAGTACCGTTCTCAAATTTTGCTGAAGCAGAGCGCGTAAAGAAATGGATTCAAAATATCCCTGCGTTGGCTGAGACTGCGCGGTATCTAATTCATTTTTCAATGAAGGCTGAAGCGCTTTTCTTGCAACAATGAGTAGCGGTAAGTTTATAGAGGTTGGCTGGGAGTAATATCCCCACTCAGCGCGTTCTTCTTGGTAAGCGGCGCCATAAAAACAATACACTTTTTGTGCGGATTGTTGATGCTGTACCAACGACCATGCGCGTTTAACCGGATAAGCTTCAAATTGGTGTTCATAGTTATGCAGGTGTGTAGAGAGGTACGCCATGACGTCATAGATCGGCCCTGAAGTGATACTGACACCACTGCCTTCAATTCCAAGCTCGGGTGGTCGCAACCATACTACTGTAGGCTTTTTGGAGGCGCAGCTTTCCCCTTCACATTCGCCGTCTGTTTGCGCAAACAGCACGCTGCTTTTAAGACACAACAAAACAAAAGCCACCAAGGTTACTACTACTGACACTGCAAAAAACCCAACCTTTTACACGTAATTCTTAAAGCTCACTCATCGCGTTTATGGGAAAACAACAATGGGAATATGATGAAATTATTTTAAGGTAATCGGGGGAAGAATGGCGGGCACCAATCTCATAATTGGGCGAACTTAGCTCAAAAAAAGAGCCGCTATTAAAGCGGCTCTTAGAATATTTTCAACACGTGAACAGTTTTTTTTTCAAAACGGAATGTCATCGTCGAAGTCAAAATCTGGCTCAGCCATTGGTGGGTTCTTTGGCTGACCTTGATTGCCACCCTGAGGCGCTTGATTGTAGCCACCACCTTGGTTTGAGTTGTAGCCGCCCTGCTGACCACCACCTTGCTGTGGCGCTTGGTTATAGCCGCCCTGCGCTGGAGCTTGATTGTAACCACCTTGGTTGTTTTGAGGACGTTGGTAACCACCGTTACCGCCGCCACCTTCACCACCGCGACCACCAAGCATTTGCATTTGGTCTACGATAATTTCAGTGGTGTATCTATCTTGGCCTTGTTGATCTTGCCACTTACGCGTCTGCAATTTACCTTCAACATAAATTTGCGAGCCCTTTTTCAGGTACTCTCCGGCAATTTCTGCTAAGCGACGGTACATTGTAAGGCGGTGCCACTCAGTGCGCTCTTGAACCTGACCCTGTTGGTCTTTCCAGCTTTCGCTAGTTGCTAGGCTTAAGTTCGCAACGGCGTTTCCGTTAGGCATGTATCTAACTTCAGGATCATTGCCAAGGTTTCCAACAAGAATAACCTTATTAACGCCTTTCGTTGCCATTGATGTCTCCTGTAACGTTTTTAGTGGCTTGCTGTATAACTCTTCTTAGTAAGACATCAGCAAGCGCGAAAGTTCATCGAATATTAGCCGGTTAGTATACCGTATTTTATGAGGGAAAATTGAAGTTTTTCGCCACAGGTTTACGTTACTAACTGCAACACGTTCTAGAACTTAACAAAATTTATTGTCAGCGTCTTCTGAACTTTCGCGTTGTTTTTAGCTAATTTTAGCAAGGGCGTTGCGATTAAAAACGCCCTTCCTTGTCTGCTACCACCACGTAATGTAAAACGCCGCTGTAAGGATAACTACAGCGATAGATGCTACATTAAATCCGCTTGTGGTTTTGAACTGCACTTCGTTTAGATCGACAGCGTTTTCACTGACACCTTTTTGCTCTAGCAGAGAAACAACCACAGCTAAAGCGACACAAAGCAGGAACACAAGACCAACACGGTCAATAAACGGCAGTTCAGGCCAGAATTGTCTAAACACAATGCTTAAAACAAATGAGCCTAATGCGGCCAATAGACCACCGTTTGCTGTGGTTTTCTTCCAGAACATACCTAAAACGAACAATGCGCAGATACCTGGTGTAAAGAAGCCCGTGAATTCCTGGATATACTGGAATGCTTGATCGAAATTACCCAACAGCGGCTTGGCCACCACCATAGCAATGATAAGCGCCACCAAGCTTACGATACGACCCACTTTCACATAATGCTGCTGCGACTCGTTTGGACGCTTATCTTTATAAAGGTCCATGGTAAAAATAGTAGAAACGCTATTTGTCATCGACGCTAGCGAGGACACAATCGCCGCCACCAAGGCTGCGAAGATAATACCTTTAAGGCCAACAGGCATTAGCGTCATTAGGCTTGGGTATGCTTGGTCCGGTTTAGCTAAGTCTGGCACAATTAGCACTGCTGCAATCCCTGGCAATACCACAATTAGCGGCATTAGCAGTTTTAGGAAAGCTGCAAACGCAATACCTTTTTGCGCTTCTTGAACGCTCTTTGCCGCCAACGTGCGCTGAATGATGTACTGGTTAAAGCCCCAATACGACAGGTTCATGATCCACATACCGCCAATCAATACAGAAATGCCCGGCAAGTCCATATAGTGCGGGTTGTCTTCTGACAAAATCATGTCGAATTTCTCAGGGAGCTTGTTAGTAAGGTCAACAAAACCTTGGATGGCACCATTGCCGTCGCTGATTAGGTTTAACGCCGTATACGACAGGAACAAACCACCAATAACCAACAGCACGACTTGAATAATGTCGGTGAGTGCTACCGCTTTCAAACCGCCGTAAAGTGAATAGGTTAACGAGAAAAGGCCTAAGAACATCATGCCGTAAACCATATCAACACCCGCGATGGTATTGATGGCCAATGCACCTAACCACAGCACAGCAGTTAGGTTTACAAAAACATAAACACCTAGCCAGAATATTGCCATTACCTTGCGCACGCGATGGTCATATCGCTGCTCAAGAAATTGAGGCATGGTGTAAATTTTATGCTTAAGAAAGATAGGTAAGAAGAACTTGCCGACAATAAGCAGCGTAATGGCGGCCATCCACTCATAAGACGCAATGGCAAGCCCTAACTGGTAACCTGACCCCGACATGCCGATGATTTGTTCGGCAGAGATATTGGCAGCGATGAGTGATGCGCCAATTGCCCACCATGGCAAGCTTGAGCCCGCTAGAAAGTAATCATTTGTATCTTTTTGATGACCCTGCTTTTCGCGAGAAACCCACCACGCAATTCCGACAAGCGCGACGACGTATACCACGAACAACGTGATATCTATTGATGCTAATTTCATAGTTTTTCCCAAAGTTCTTATTTTGGGTGCGGCGATTGTTATGCAGGGTACACAGGTGAAAAATTGTTTTTATTATTATATTGGTTGTTGCCACACCAGTGTCACGTTATTAAAACGCGTTTCGCAAAGCACAATAAATCATAAATGGGTGAAAAACTCACCGTTAAACTTATCGCGTTATTGCGGGTAGTATTAGTATCACACTTTGTTTACTTTTTTTAACTAGAAATGTGCACTTTTTGTAAAAAAAAAGCCGCAACCAATGGATGCGGCTTAAGGGACACAAACAATTCTAAAGAATAGGATTGTTTAGAAAGGGGAGAGGTTTGTGCATAAAGGCTGTATTTAAATCGATAATTAGGCGAACGCGCCCTGTGTAGCCGTACACACATAAATGTCAGCACTGTACCCTGTTTCATCAGAGTACTTGTCGGCCACGACTTGCTTCACCGCTTCAACTTTGTCGGTAGGTACAAGGGCCACTACGCAGCCGCCGAATCCACCGCCAGTCATGCGAACACCACCCGATTTACCCAGCACTTCACCAATGATCTCAACCAAGTAATCGATTGGGCGAACGGTAATTTCAAAGTCATCACGCATGGAGATGTGAGATTGCGCCATGGCTTCACTAACCGTTTCGATGTCGCCAGCTTTTAATGCTTGGCTTGCTGCCAGTGTTCTAGCGTTTTCGGTAACAATATGCTTCGCGCGGCGATAAACCACCTCTGGCATATGTGCTTTAGCGCCTTCTAACATTTCCATAGTTGCTTCGCGTAACGATGACACACCCAATAACGACGCGCCTTGTTCACACTGCTGACGACGCAAGTTGTATTCACTGTCAACCAAACCACGTTTAACATTCGAATTGATGATAACGATTTGATGCGAGTCTGGTAGTGGTGAATGCTCAATGGCTAGCGACTGGCAATCAAGCAGCATTGCCATGCCTTCATTACCCATAGCAGAGATTAACTGATCCATAATTCCGCATGAGCAGCCTACGAACGTATTCTCTGCTTTCTGCCCTAACAGTGCAGCCTGTACGCCATCGAGGGGCAACTCATACAGCGCGCTTAACGCTTTTAGTATAGCCACTTCAAAAGATGCCGAAGAGCTTAACCCAGCACCTTGTGGCACATTGCCCGTAACCAATAAGTTAGCGCCGCCAAAATCTGGCATGGCCTCTTTAAGTACTTTCACTACGCCGCGAACATAGTTTGCCCACCCTTGTTCTTCGTCATAGTTAATGTCTGACAACGAAAACTGGTTTTGCTGATTTTCGTAATCCATCGCGGTAACCACGATGTCATTATCTGCGCGCTTTGTTGCCGCAACCCACGTTCCAAAGTTGATTGCAGCCGGAAATACGAACCCTTCGTTATAATCGGTATGCTCACCAATAATGTTCACTCGACCCGGCGCATGTGCGATTAACGCTGGCGCCTCGCCGTAGTGCGTTTCAAAATTAGAAGAAAGTACTTGATTATCCATTCGCATTCTCACGTTTCTTATAGTGCACTGCGGATAGTGCTTTTAATCTGTCTGCCGCTTGTTCAGGGGTCAAATCTCGCTGTGCCTCTGCCATCATTTCGTACCCAACCATAAACTTGCGTACACTTGCTGAGCGCAGAAGTGGTGGGAAAAAATGCGCATGTAGCGTCCATTCAGGGTGCGCTTCACTATCAAATGGGGCACTGTGCCATCCCATAGAGTATGGGAAAGACGTTTCAAATAAGTTGTCGTACTTCGCTGTAATTTCGCCAATGATCTTAGCAAGAGATAGCGACTGAGAATCCGAGAGCATGTGCATAGATTGCACGTCAAATCTCGGTAACAGTAGCGTCTCAAAAGGCCAAGCGGCCCAGTATGGTACAACTACAACCCAATCATCATTTTGACACACGACTCGCTCTTGCTTCGCGACCTCTTGCTCGGCATAGTCCAACAACATAGGCGTGCCGTTATCACCAAAGTATTGCTGTAGCTGCACGACTTTTTTCGCTGGGTCGGTAGGCACATGCTGCTGCGCCCATACTTGACCATGAGGGTGAGGATTTGAACACCCCATCATTGAGCCTTTGTTTTCAAAAACTTGTACCCAGCGATAGGTTTCACCAAGTTCAGCGGTTTGTGCTTTCCACGTGTTGACTACGTCTACGCGTTCTTCATCGGAAAGCTCAGGTAACGTTTTGCTGTGATCAGGGGAAAAACAAATAACACGACTGCAGCCTTGCTCAGTTTCGAACTGAAACAGCCCCTTTTTCTCACTGGCTTGTTCTGTATCTTGCTTAAGGGCGGCAAAATCGTTTTGAAAAACAAAGGTACCTTTGTAGTCAGGGTTAACTTCACCATTCACGCGGGTGTTTGTTGGACATAAATAACACGTAGAGTCGTAAGATGGCTTTTGTTCGTTGTTTGGCTCTTCTGAGGCTCCCTGCCAAGGGCGCTTCGCTCTGTGAGGCGACACTAACACCCACTCACCCAACAAAGGGTTGTAACGGCGATGTGGATCGTTGGTAGGGTCGAAAGGGGTTCCCATAATCACTCTCTCTGAATTAGCCTGCTACGCTCTAATGCGCAACATCAAATAGGGTTAAACGTTTACCCTGATAATGATATAGCAAGCTTCTACGTTTATCAATTGCGTAACAAAGAAAATTAATTGTTAAATTGATAACAAATAATTTTCTTTTGTCACTACATAACGATTTCTATGCGCTGAATTTGTATCGCATACTTGCTTTGAAGGTTTCCCCGGGTTTTACGAAACAGTTTGGAAACTCGGGCTTATTGGGTGCATCCGGGAAATGCTGTGGTTCTAAGCACAAGGCACCAAGCTGATCGTCGGTTTTCAACCCGCCAGTATAAAACTGCAAACCCGGCAAGTTAGTAAATAACGACATAGCAACACCAGTATCAAGTGCCTTTACGGTTGCTTGTGGGGTATGCTCAGGCGTATCACGGAGTACATAGTTGTGGTCGTAGCCTCCCACCCTATCAAATAATGGATGGGAATTAGATTGCTCTGCCCTTTCTTTTATTGCTGTAGGTTTCGTGAAATCGAAGGGAGTATTCGCAACTTCGACCAGTTTTCCAGTTGGCAGCAAGGTGCTATCTGCGTCCGTGACTTTGTCAGCATCTATATGTAGCAATGTATTACCCACTTGCGGGTCGTTGCTCAACGTGAAGTAAGCATGCTGCGTGAAACTAAGCGGGGTTTCTTTGTCTGTATTTGCGGTGATCACAAGAGATAACTCGTTGTTTTGATCAAGGGAATAGCATGCCTCTACATTAACAGTACCGGGAAAGCCGCCTTCCCCATCGGGACTAGTTAAGGTAAATGTTACAGCCACACTGTCCGCCTTCTCTTGGATGCTTGCCGCCCAAACCTTCTTATGAAACCCGGCTAGACCGCCGTGTAGATTATGTTCACCGCCATTTTTATCTAAGGTGTACTCTGTTCCATTTAACGCAAACGAGCCATGTCCAATTCGGTTTGCGTAGCGTCCTACGATCGCACCGCGATAGCTCGGGTCATCTATATAGTCTTGTAGAGTCTCGAAAGTTTGGACACAACTTACCGATTCACCTTCTGCATTCGGGAAGTGAATTTCTTTAATAATTCCGCCGTAGTTGAGCAAAGTAACTGACATGCCGTTGTCGTTAGTTAACGTAAAGGCGTTTACGACTTCGCCTTCAACTTCACCAAATGCAGATACATTTATTTTCATAACAAAATTTTTACCTTAAGACGTGCTTAGTAAACTGACGCTTTCCAACCTACCACACATTTTTTATACATTAATGAATAATGCAATCTTTCAGAATGTCTAGGAGGTTATACGTTTTCCATTCTTTTTTACAGCGGTTTGATTAACAATCATAGAAGGTAAAACCACTTAGGTAATCTAACGCTCTTCATCTCTCTAATGCATCTCAGCCCCGTGAAAGACACCTTAAGCTAAGCGTTAGAATTTTATCTTTTTTTGTAAATATAATGTACGCTATGGCAATCAGGTCAATCTACACTCCACGCAATAAAACGAAGTTTGAAAGAAAATGGCAACAATAAAAGATATCGCCCAAGCCGCTGGCGTTTCATTAGCGACCGTATCAAGGGTTATTAATAATGGTCCTAAAGTGGGCAATGATACTCGCAAGCGTGTCAAAAAAATCATGGAAGAAATGGGTTATCGTCCCAACGCTAATGCGCGGGCACTTGTAACCAAACGTAGCGCATCTTTAGGCGTTGTCATTGCTGAGCTCCACGACCCATTTTTCGCTATGTTAGCCCACGGTGTGGAGTCCATTACCCGCAAAAATAACGTTCAAATTTTATTAAGTGCCGGCTCTATTGAAAAAGAGACTGAACTTCGCGCTATTGAAACACTGCTAGAGCATCGAGTAGAAGCCATGGTAGTGCACAGCAAAGCACTTGATGACGAGACCCTGATCGGTTTTGCAAACCAAGTTCCAGGCTTTGTATTAATTAACCGCTATATACCAGAGATAGCAAATCGTTGTGTATGGCTTGATAACGTAACCGGTGGTCGCCTTATGGCGGAATATGCCATCAACCAAGGCCATGAACATGTCGCGGTGATAAGCAGTCAGTATCGCATAGACGATCCTAATCATCGCCTCGAAGGGATTAGAAACGCAGTTAACAATGCGAATTTAAGCTTGCCTGAAAGCATGATTGAGTATGCTACGCCCGATCAGGAAGGTGGTGAACTGGCAATGCAAAACTTGCTTGCTACTGGTGCAAAATTCACTGCTGTTTTGGCTTATAACGATGCTATGGCATCTGGTGCTATGACCATGCTGCAGGATCATGGTATTTCAGTTCCAGAACAAGTATCTGTGATGGGGTACGATGATGTGCTGTTAGCAAAGTACTGTCGTCCTAAATTAACGACTCTGCGTTATCCAGTAGAAATGATGGCAGCAAAAGCGGCAGAGCTAGCGTTAAAGTATGCTTCGGGAAGCAAACCAGAAGATGGACTTACCTTTAAATATACTCCTACGGTAGTAAAACGAGATTCAATGGTTAGGGTTTAGCTGTTCGCTTTCCTTTCAGAAATTAATAGACCAAAAAAATACCCGCCTATGGCGTAATGCCAGTCAGTTAAGCTGACTGGCATTTTTCTTTGTGGGGTATTTAGTCGGTCTTTTCCTCACTACTCTGGGGTAATACCTGTCAGGTCGTTTGTCAGGGAGCCTCATCATCCTCAGCGATTCC